>MPMF02211735.1_pt1 | contig 124089 bp, 109 predicted proteins | sample 1617271 | NCBI WGS metagenome assembly MPMF02 (sample SAMN05944812, study PRJNA350692) | marine metagenome | biome: marine; feature: ODZ; material: water; isolation source: 120 m water sample prefiltered with 30 um filter, filtered on to 0.2 um... | place: Pacific Ocean | collected 2012-04-09... | reverse complement strand
TTTTATAGTTTTGAGTCACTTCTTGTCCTTTATCGTACATCAACCCTAGAGATTGTTGTGCTGCGGCAAATCCTTGATTGGCGGATTTTTCGTACCAATCAAAGGCTTTTTTATAGCTTTGAGGCACTCCTTTGCCTTGATAGTACATTCCTCCCAGATTAGATTGTGCATTAGCACTCCCTTGATTGGCGGATTTTTTGTACCATTGAAAGGCTTGTTCATAGCTTTGAGCCACTCCTTGTCCCTTTTCATACATCACCCCTAGATTATATTGTGCATCAGCAAGCCCTTGGTTGGCGGATTTGTTACGCCAATCAAAGGCTTGTTTATAGCTTTGAGTCACTCCTTGTCCTTTATCGTACATATACCCTAAATTATGTTGTGCTCCGGCATGTCCTTGATTGGCGGATTTTTTGTACCATTGAAAGGCTTTTTCATAACTTTGAGGCACTCCTTGCCCTTGATGGTACATCACTCCCAGAGTACATTGTGCATCAGCATCCCCTTGATCGGCAGCTGCTTGTAATTCTTGAACATTTTGGTTGTTTATCATGGGTTTTGCCATTTCTTTGATTAAACAATAATATAACTTCTAATTTATACTAATGTCAAATAACAAATAACATCAAAAAATCCACGATGTAGTGATTTGATTATGAGCCCATAATTGGTTTCAAGCTCATTTCTTCTTTTTTATGATATCATATTTATGAAGCTGCTAATTAACCTTGTTTTTATCGGCTGGATGCCTATAGCACATTCACCACTTAGAGATTCCCCACCTTGTTGAAAAGAAAATACTAAAAGCTTAAAAGCACTTAACTACCAGAGCATGACAATGATCAAAAAGTACATGTATAAAAAGTTCTTACGTACTTGTATTCAAGTTGGCTGGTTAATCTTCCTTAAATCATATGTAATCGTCAATACATTGTCGTCAGCTAAATAACATTTCATTTGATAAGTTGATAATCCATATCGATGACCCTGTCAGTTATATAATTAAACAGAGCAAAAGAGGGAAAGTAAATTGTAAAAGCATTTTGAGTTTGTATATTGCTGATAGATTAGATGCTCAACATATTTTTGATAAGTGATATGTTAGAGATCGAGCAATACAATCAGATAACTCATCTATAGGAATAGGGTCGTTGATGTGAAATCTAATGCTTCTATTACCTTCATACATAAAGAGATCAGTGTACATTTCTTTAAAGTCATTGATTAGGGATGTTTTGCAATTAAAATACATGTAATAGGAATGAGGTGTTGAGCTTTTCCAGTCGATTCTAACAGTGCTGCCAATGTTTGCTTTCAAGGGAAGGTAGGCGGGTTCATTCCATTTGAGTGTTTCTTGAAGGGTTCCGATTTCTTTGAATTCTGAGGATGTATTGAAGATCAGCTCTCTTAAAAAAAGAAGTTTTTCTTTGATCTTTTGAGGGTATTGATCAAACTTGGCTTCGACTAATTTACATTGGAATTTAGTATGGGGGGTCATGGTTTACCTTGAATATATCGACTAGGGTATAGCAAAAAGCAATGTAAAGCAATGTTTTGAGTTGTTTTGTTAGCGTATTTGTTTCGGGCTTTTTTCCATCATGAACGGTATGTCCTAATCTAGTAAGCAGGTTAAAATCAATGTTTAATGAGTTTATTGATTTTCTGTGAGTCAAGATCAATCTAAGTGTTAGATAGGTTCATTGATGGAAATACTATCTTCTTTTTGATATTCTAAATTATGGCTAAAAAATCATCACAAATGTTTGTTTGCAATCAATGCGGGTATCAACAGACTCAATGGGCAGGGCAGTGTCCAAAATGCAAAGAGTGGAATGCACTGGTTGTTTTTAAGCCGGCTAAGCTATCTTCTAAATCCCGTTATCAGGGTTATGCAAACCAGAGTACTTCAGCTCCAGTCAGGTTGAAAGATGTCAAAGAATCTGAATTATTGCGCAAATCTTCAGGGATGTCAGAACTTGATCAGGTATTAGGAGGGGGGCTTGTACCTGGTTCAGTGGTCTTGCTTGGAGGTGATCCAGGGATAGGTAAGTCTACCATTGTGTTGCAGTGTGCAGCGCATCTGGTGAAAAATGACTCTGTTTTGTACGTAACGGGTGAAGAGTCATTAGAACAAATTGGTTCAAGAGCCACTAGATTAGATTTAAGCCTGAATGAATGTCACATGCTATCTGAGACAGATGTTGAGAGAATTTGTGAGGTGATGGATGATATTCAGCCTTTCATGGTGGTCATAGATTCGATTCAAACGTTAATGACCAGCGAAAATGATTCATCTCCTGGCAGTGTAAGTCAGGTAAGAGAGTCTGCCCAACAGTTAGTGAGGTATGCCAAATCTAAGGGCACAACTATTGTGATGATAGGGCATGTGACAAAAGAAGGTGTTTTGGCTGGCCCTAGAGTTCTTGAACACATGGTTGATACCGTGCTTTATTTTGAATCTAATGCAAGTTCTAGGTTGCGAATGATACGCTCTATCAAGAATCGATACGGTCCTGTTCATGAGCTGGGTATCTTTTACATGGATCAAAAAGGCCTCAAGGAAGTAAAAAATCCTTCTAAAATATTCTTAAATCAGCAGTCCATGCAGCCAGGAAGTGTGATTGTTTCAACCTGGGAAGGTTCGCGGCCTATGTTGGTTGAGATTCAGGCTCTGGTGAGTGCCTCGCATGCTGAACAGCCGAGGAGGCTGCTATTGGGAAGTGATGCTCATCGCTTGAATATGATTCTGGCAGTGATGCAGAAGTATTTGAACATTAAATGGCATAAATTTGATGTCTATGTCAATGTTGTGGGTGGGGTTAAAATATCAGAAACCGCCATTGATTTGGCTATTTGTGCAGCCATTTTATCGAATCATTTTCAAATAACCTTGCCCAATGATTGGGTTTGGTTCGCAGAATTGGGGCTTGGGGGAGAATTTAGGCCAGTAAGTTATGGGCTTGAAAGAATTAAAGAAGCTAAAAAACAAGGATTTGATTGTGTTTTTACCACAGGTGTTCAGAAATCTAAAATAGACCCTGCTATCAAAACAGTTAAAGTGGATCATATCCGTCAGCTTCCAGGTATTATTACCAAGGTGTCTTCGAATGAAACTTCTGTTTGTAACGAACTCGATTAAGTTCTTTTTATCCCATCGACAAGAGCTTGCAATGGCTGCTAAGGCCAAAGGTTATCAGGTTGCAATTGCAGGTCCATTGGATGTTGATCAAGAGGATTTGCCTCAAGGTTTGAACGTTTATTCTGTTCCACTAACTCGTGGTTGGTCATCACCCGTTAAAGAACTGCAATCTTTTTATGCATTGTATAAGCTTTATCAATCGTATAAGCCGGACATATTACATCATGTCACCATCAAGCCAATGATCTATGGCACTTGTGTTGCGCGATGGCTAAAAATACCTCGAGTGATTAATGCAGTGACCGGTATGGGCAACTTAATGTTAAGTCCTCTCAAACAAAGACTGGCTTATATTTTATATAAACTAGGCTGTCGACATCCTCAGCAAACATTTATCTTTCAAAATAGAACAGATCAACGAATAGTTACCGAATGGTTGTCTCTTCAAGAACATCAGCAGGCACTGATTCCAGGAGCTGGGGTGGATGTGAATAAACTGACCTTCAAGAAACGAAGATCTAGTCAGTCTTTTAATATTATGTTGCCAGCAAGAATGGTTTGGAGTAAAGGTATTAAGGAGTTTGTTGAGGCTGCTAAAGTGCTTAAAAAATCAGGTTCTAAAATCAAGTGTATTTTAGTGGGTGGGTTAGATCAATCTGCAGTCGATGCCATTGATGAAGCCCAGCTGCTGCATTGGCAGAGCGAAGGTTGGGTAGAGTGGAGAGGGTATCAAGAAAGCATGCAGGCAGTTTATGATGAGTGCCATGTTGTTTGTTTGCCTTCTTATAGAGAAGGTATTTCCAAAGCATTGCTTGAAGCTATGGCGGTGGGTTGTGCCGTTGTTACTTGTGATGTAGCGGGTTGTAATGAAACCATTGAAGATATGAAAACAGGCTTACTGGTACCTGTCAAAAACAGTCTTGCCTTGGTGAATGCTTTTCAAACATTAGCTCAAGATTCTGATCTCTATAAGTCGTTAACCCTCAAAGCCAGAGAGCGAGCGGTTAGTTTGTTTTCTTTAGATAAAGTTATTGCAGCGACATTAAGTGTTTATGCGGATGACATTGCTATTCGAAAGTTTGCTAAACTTAAGAGATAAATAATTCATCCATGAGGACTATGATCAATCTAAAAGAAAATATCGTAAGTATAATTAATATAATTTGAGAATTGTATGAGTGTCTTGCTAAACATAATATCAGAAATGAAGAGGTTGATCAGTGGGTTGTTAGTGATTGTTGGACCTGCTAAGGTATTGGTTAAAATGACATTGGACTGAACTACATGATAACTGATAACGACCGACATCAAATTAATTCTTTTCATGAAAATATTTTTAAACAACTATTTAATAGGTTTTTTTTAAATAATGATTATCTTATTGATGATGACCTTAAGGATGAGTTTGAGAATATATGTCATGAACAAAATACAAAATATATTATCTCATTATTATTAGCCAAAAAAGATACTGTAGCAGACGTTTACGAAAAGTATCTTGAACATATAAAGGATGGTCTTACCGGAAGATTTTCAATGGCATTTCCTGATTATTTTGCTCAGTTTCAGAATAAGTTTTTTGATCGAGCTCAAAAGTTTTGGCAGGCTAATTTTAGAAAGCTGATACTTGAATGCAGTACAGAAAGTGATGATTGTGTATTGACTAATATCTCAAATTTAAGTCAATCAGCTTATAAAGCTGAAAAAGATATCTTCAAAACTATCATGAATAACATAGATCATTTGTATACTAAAGAGGATGGTTCTCATTATGAAGATTGTTATAAGGCTACGATATCTCTGACAGAAACATTACTTCATCCACCGGAAGACGAAATTCAGTGGAGTGACAACAATGTAAGTTTTCGAGTACTTGTTTTCTATGATTTTATCAAATCAATGAAGGGAGATGATGTTACATTTTGGGTTACTGAAGATGAGTATGGTCACTCAACCTTTTATTTTTTCTTGTTGAATTTTAGGTTTTATTGTCGGGAGTTTGAAAAACTTGAAGGCTTCGACGAGAAAAATATTAAGAAGGCTATTACAAACATAAAAAATCATTTAAAAGAAGGTATGGCTGATGTTTTGTCTAAAGTAAATCTAGAGGATTATTTTGCTGGTCATGACGAACATAATGGTCTTTGGGCACATACCCCGTTGATGGCCATGCTTAAGAATTGTAATCCAATGATTTTTAAGCATGTGATTGATTTTCATCAAGTCCTTGGTAAGCAAGCTATTAAGATATGGGATGTACCCATTGAACAAACGGTAAGAGCTAGTCTAGATTCTCACTGTGATGAAAGAATTCGTTGGGAAACGCCATTATATCATCTAGTTAAACTGGTTGAAAATGTGGAGGAAAATTATGATGGATTGTTGCCTTTTATTGAAAAAGTGCATGAGTTATTATCCGTGAAAGAAAAAGCTTTTGAATATTGGACTTTAGATTTTGTTCAATGCCTTCCGAAAATTAGATGTCCCTTGACACACTTTTTGAGTAGTTTAGATGTAATGGATTTAACACCAGAGCAAGAATCACTTGTTTTTACTCTATGGAAAGGAAGTAATTCAGTACTTAAAATAGTAATGTCTGATAGTTTTAATAAATCTACATGGCGTGACGATAGTCGTACACGTTTAAATCAACTAAAAGAATGGGTAGAACAGCAAATTAATCTATCACAATTTGGATATCATTATGCTATGTTTAATAGATTAGGTGTCGCTCCCTCGTCAAAGATATTTAAAAGCTGTAAGGATCACCAGAGCGCCAAGTATTTTCCACCAAAAATTCTTTATAAAATTGGTTTATTCAGTGCAGGTAATGCTGTAAAGTTCAAATTAAATCAAATGAACAATATGTTTACAGCTGATTCTGAATCGTCAAGGGTATCAGAAATGCCTGGATATGTGCGTAGATAAAGTACAAGCAAAGTTTATAAACCATCCGAAGGAAAAATATATCAGTGTATTAAATGGATTAAGATATCCTTAACCGACTTGTAACTGTTGGGTTATGTGATTTGATTACTCTTATAGTATCAGCAGATAATTAGGTTGTTAGTTGGGTTAAAAAGTTCTCGAATACTTATTTAATGAATTAAAATTAAAAGGGTATCCAAATGATTTATTGGTGATCCTGGCGGGCTTCAAGAAGTCATGGTGAAGTAGAAGTTAACTTGTTTTATAAGGTGATGAGTTTGTGTTGAATGCAATTGTTTATTTGTTGTTTTAATGAGTATATTCAGTGCCTTATGCTGTATATTTGACAGAAACTATTAAATAAGATAAATTTTAATGTACCATGAAATTAAAAGGAAGAGTAGATGACAAGACTATCTGATGTACAAAAAGAAGCGCTGCACGGTTTTATCGAAGAACTTACTGAGAAAGCCGCTGACAATACATTTCTTAGTGTTACACATATGCATTACATCTGTGATTTATTATTAGCAGACGAAACAGAACAAGAGAGTCAGGCTATATACACAAAATATCTTGAATGGGTATTGAAAGATCTTTCAGTAGGAAGCTCAAAGCATTTTTCTCATTATTTTCGTAATTTTCAAAATAAATATCCGGTTCAAGCGCAAATTTTTTGGCAAAAGAATTTTAGAAAGTTGATATATATGAGTGATGATAAAGATGATGAGTCTGTTCTTAAATCTTATGATAAGGAAGGCTCAAAATTCTTTAGAATAATTAATAGGTTAGATCGGCTGGTTGTTGGTGAAAATGGTCAGCCTTATGAGGATTGTTTTAAGGCGTTGATCTTTCTAACTTTACATGTGCCGATTGATTATGGGGAGTTCCCTAATGAAATAAATGATAGAGAACTGGGAGAATCGCTGTTGGATTATTTTAATGACTCATTATTGAGAGGTAATCATTTAGAACCGTGGATCACTGAAAATGAAAAAGGATACTCAGCCTTTTATTTTTTCTTACATAGTTTTGAAATACTTCATAAACACGTGGGTGATAAAATAATTAATAATATAAAGGAGCGTTTAGGATATAAGATGGTTGATGTTTTGTCGAAACCAATTCTTGATTTGTCAAAGTACTGGAATATTAACTATGGTTACACCCCTCTAATGAGCATGCTTTTGAATTGTAATCAACAAGTTTTTGAGTATGTAAGGGATTTCCATCAACGACTTGAGGATCAATCCATCAAAATATGGGATGTGAATCCATCAGAAAACATAAGCGATTGTGACTTTCAAAATTTAACACCATTTCGCTATTTAGTTTCGAATATTAAAGAGAAATATGATGGGCTATTACCTTTCATTGAAAGGGTTCATGGTGTATTATCTCAACATGGGAAAGCTCATCTTTATTGGACAGAGCAAGCTTCAAACCGAATTTTATTCACTGTAAACAAAAAATCTTTAAAATGTGCGCTACAGATATTTTTAGATAGTCTGGATATGAATAATCTAACAAAAGAGAAAGAATCACTTATTTTTACACTTTGGAAAGGACGTGATTCTGTACTCAAAAGAGTAATGTCTGATAGTTTTGATAAGTCTTCATGGAGTGATAATAGCCGTACACGTTTAAATGCACTAAAAGAATGGATACAACAGCAAATAAATCTATCACAATTTGGCTATCATTATGCTATGTTTGAAAATTTAGGTTTGGAGCCGAAGCCTGCAGCAAAGCAATTAAAAAGTTCTTATGATCAAAAACCATCTAGCATAACTCTTTCACAGAAAGTTATTTTTATAATGGGTTTGTTCTCTATAGGTCATGCGGCAAGGAGAAAATCAACCGCAATGAACTTGGTTCTTTCAGGTGATACTGATGGGTTGAAGGTATTCAAGTGTTTGAATGATGTTGTAGATAACGTAAAAACAGAACACAATCAGGCGTCTAAAAAAACCAGTTAAACTCGTCAAGGTAGTCAACTCTCTGCCTGCTGATGAGTTGATAAAGTGCGTTCAAACTCATGACTAGAAAAGCCTGCGAACATTGATAAAATTAGTACCTGTGAACATTGTTTAAAGGCATAGATCTTCGTGTTAGCGTTTGGATAATTATCACGGATCTAGGTTGTTAGTTGGGTTAAAAAGTTCTAGAATGTTTTTTAATTGAAGCCTCATTAAATAGTGTGCCCATCACATAGTGTCATTTGAGGTTGAGTAAATGTTTTGTAGAAAGGGGTGAGTCAACCATGACTGTTGTTAATGAAGTTTCATGTCTTGAATCTAGTCTGTGTGCGATTAGGGATAAAGAGGCAACTATTGCTGTTATAGGTTTAGGTTATGTCGGGATACCTTTGTTGTTAAATCTCCATGAAAAAGGTTTTAAATGCGTTGGATACGATGTTGATATTAGAAAAATTGAGGCGCTTAGATCAGGTTGTTCTTACATAAAATCTTTCAGTGATGAACAAATTAAATCGTTACAAAAAGGGGCTGATTTTCAATGCAGTCAAGACCCAAGTATTTTAAATCAAGCGGATGCTATTCTTATCTGTGTGCCGACTCCTTTAAATAAGAATCGAGAACCTGATATGAGCTATGTTGAACAAACAGCGATAACTATTGCTGATAATATTCGCCGAGGTCAATTGATTGTTTTAGAATCTACAACTTACCCAGGAACGACCAGTGAATTAATTAAACCTATTTTGGAAAAAACAGGCCTATGTGTTGGAGACTCTCTGTTTTTAGCTTACTCCCCTGAGCGGGAAGACCCAGGCAATAAAGAGTTTTCTACTCAACGAATTCCTAAGGTTGTAGGAGCGGATGATGAAGGGTCATTGAATTTGGCAGTTACTTTGTATGAATTTCTTGTGCCCGAAGTGATTAAGGTTAAAGATGCTAAAACAGCTGAAGCAGTCAAGTTAACAGAAAATATTTTTCGATCCGTTAACATTGCTTTGGTGAATGAATTAAAAGTCGTGTATTCCAAAATGGGTATAGATGTGTGGGAAGTCATTGACGCGGCTAAGTCCAAGCCATTTGGTTTTATGCCTTTTTACCCAGGCCCTGGTTTGGGTGGTCACTGTATTCCTATTGATCCTTTTTACTTAACATGGAAAGCCAGAGAATATGGAGTGACTCCTCGATTTATTGAACTTTCGGGTCAAGTGAATGGTGTCATGCCGGACTATGTAATTCATTGTAGTCAAATGGCCTTAAGTGATTATTCTACCAAGGCTGTGAAAGGATCTAAATTATTGTTACTAGGTTTGTCATACAAGAAAAATGTCGACGATGTGCGTGAAAGCCCTTCGTTGGTCATTATGGAAAGATTGATATCTATGGGAGCTAATGTGGATTATCATGACCCTTACATTGAGACCATTGAGCCCATGAGAGAACACCCAGATCTGGTTGGGTTAAGTTCAATTGCTTGGTCCAAAGAGACCTTAAGCGGGTACGATATGGCCATTATTTGCACGGACCATGATTGTATTAATTACCAAGAACTGGTGGATTGCTTACCCATTATTGTTGATACCAGAAATGCTACTAAAGGTATTAGTTCAGATCGGATTGTAAAGGCTTGAAATAATTTTTTATTTTTAGGGTTGGGTAACGATCATATAGGCATAATGGAAAATATGCCCATACGTTGATAGACCATTTTATGAACCCTATGATAAGCCTATTTATTTTATTTGAAGTTTTTCCAGAGATTAACACTGATAAATGGTTTATGATGGGGAGTATGGGTAGAGCTAACCAAACGCATGAAATTAAAACAACGTGTGGGAATATTAAAAGTATTTTAAACAAGGTATGAGGACGTGAGTGATTTTGTAGTAATTCAGCTTGAAATTCAACAACAGGTTTTTTAGGGGGTTGAGGTTTATTTTGAATTAAACATACCCAGCATATTAATGAAATAAGCCATTGAATGCCTTTAGTAAAAATCTTGATACCCATCATGGAAGGGCTTTTCTTAATTAGTATGTATATCATGTTGATTAAGCAGGCAATAAATATTAATGGCGAGATGATCATTAAACAAAATAAAAGAAAAGACACGGGGATGGTTAGGAGATCAAAATTTAAGCTCTGATACATCGGAGAAAGTATAGCTATGTTTTTATTAACACTCAGTTGAAATAAAAACTCCTTACCAATATTAAAAAAATAAGCATGTTTTAGATAATCTATTCCAACTAAAAATTCACCGTATCTGATGACATAAGTGGTAAAAAATATAGGAAGGATGATAAGTAAGCTGATGAATGAATACGTTCGACTGATATTTCTGCTGGGGAGTATATTAAGTTTCATGCTAGAAAGCCTATTTGGATACACTTATTATACGGTTCAAGGTGATGAATAACAACACTGAAATGTTTGGTTTTAGTCTTGGGATAGTTTGAATGAAGGCCATTCGTCGGTTAGAAAAAATAGACCGTAATAAAGGATTTTCAAATAATAAATGTAAAACAAGCTTACGATATGATGTATTTTTTTAGGGTAATCGTATTTAAACAGAGTGGGAATAAGACCTACGATCAGAAGAAATGGTAGTAAAACAGAAGCTATCATAAGAAGAATCAAAGCTGGTAAAATGATAAAAGGTTTTAAGATCAAATAACTACGTTTTAAGGGATAATTTGCAGGAGGTATCTCGATATCTGCGTCAGGTTTTAATGCATCAGCGAATGGGCGCCAAGTGGAGTGAATTCCTAAAAGAAAAAGTTCTACATGAACAAGGCTTAAAATCAAGGATCGATAGATAGAGTGAACTTTGGGATGAATGGACCCATACACTATCACACTGCAGATTGCTGGAAGTGCTAAGGCTATTAAAAATACTGGAATGATCATATAGAATGATTGCCAATAGCAGAAGCTTAAAATTAAAGCGCTAAGAAGCACTAATCTTAATAGACTAGATATCGGTGAATAGGGCTCTTTTGGGTAATTGATTAAGCATCGATATGTTGTCATTTTCACTCCTGTTACTTCTTAATTATAGCATATAAATAGTTGTTTTACAGAGAAACATGGGCGTTAAAGTTAAAAGATAATACTTCATGCAAGCGGGAGTGGTTTTCGGTCGTTAGATGAATATTTACGATATCTTTTCTAAATCTTTGATATGTTCATGCAGTCGTTTGCATTTTGACTGGTCTTGGGTTATTTGCTGTTTAGTTTTTTCAATAACTTCTTGGGGTGCTCTGGATGTAAAATTAGAATTATTAAGCCGGCTTTGATTGGATGTGATAGATTTGTTGAGCTTTTCTATTGATTTTTCGATTCTTCTTCTTTCTTCCTTGGCATCAATAAGTCCTTCTAGAGGGATGTGTAAAGACAGTGAGCCCATGAAGCTGCTGGCTGAAGGAGGAAGAGTGTTTTCATGATCTAGAATATTAATGTCAGTTAATTTTGCCAAAGTTTTTATCAGTTGATGATGATGGTTGATTTGCTTGATGTCTTCTTGACTCTTCGTTTGAGCAATTAAGGGTATTTGGATGGCTGGTGATATGTTCATTTCTGATCGAATGGTTCGGATGCTGGTAATCACTTCTTGGATCCAATTGATTTCATTTTCAGCTGTCAGGTTGCGTGTGGAGGGTTCAGGATAACTCGATTGCATGATGCTTTTTTCATTGGCTTTTGTCAGGGGTCTAATGGTTTGCCAGATCTCTTCGGTAATGTAAGGAATCATCGGATGAGCCAGGCGTAATAAACTGTCAAGAGTTTGAATCAGGTGGTGCACTTGAGTGGCTTTCCATTCTGGGTCGGCATGGTTAAGAAAGGGTTTTGCAAATTCAATATACCAATCACAAAATTCATTCCAAATAAAGTCGTATAGAGTTTGTGCAGCATGATCAAATCGATAGTTATCTAAATGCTCTTGAATTTTCTCACTGGCATAGGATAATCGGCTGTCCATCCATTGCATGACAAGGTTGGGTTCTTTTTCATTGCTAACTGTTTCTATGCTTTCAGCTTGCATCATTACAAATCGAGCCGCATTCCATATCTTATTACAAAAATTTCTATACCCTATCAATCTTTGGTAATCAAACCGGATATCTCTTCCTGTACTTGCTAGTGCGCAAAATGTAAACCTTAGGGCATCTGTGCCTGATGCATCGATACCTTCTGGAAACTCTTTTCTGGTGGCTTTTTCAACTTTTTTGGCAAGATCAGGTTGCATCATGCCTGCGGTTCGTTTATGGATAAGGTCATCTAAAGTTGAACCATCTATTAGGTCAATGGGGTCTAGTACGTTGCCTTTGCTTTTAGACATTTTATGACCCTGGAAATCTCGAATGAGCCCCGTGATATAAATATCTTTAAAGGGCTCTTGTTCCATAAATTTTTCACCCATCATTATCATGCGAGCAACCCAAAAGAAAATAATATCAAAGCCTGTTACCATGACTTGGCTAGGGTAGAATCGTTGCAGTTTTTCAGTTTTTTCAGGCCATCCTAGGGTAGAAAAAGGCCAAAGCGCAGAAGAAAACCAAGTATCCAGTACATCCATGTCTTGTTTAAGTTCAGTCGTGGGGCTTAATGTGTATTTTTCTCTGATTTCAGCTTCGGATCTGCCAACATAAACATGATGATCTTGATCGTACCATGCTGGAATTCGATGCCCCCACCATAATTGTCGACTAATACACCAGTCTTGAATGTTGTTAAGCCATTGATTATAAGTGTTTATCCAGTTTTCAGGGTGAAATTTTATTCGTTGGCTTTCAGCGGCTTTTAATGCTTTTTCAGCCATTGAATCCATGTTAAGAAACCATTGGTCAGTTAAGAGTGGTTCAATGACAGTTCCTGATCGATCTCCTTTGGGAATAGTGTGTTGATAAGTTTCAACTTTGTCAATGATATGAGCTTTTTCAAGCTCCTCAACAATGATCTTTCGTGCCTTGAGCCGATCCATATCACGAAATTGTTGTGGCACATTGTCATTGAGTGTCCCATCAGGGTTGAGAATATTAATGAGCTCAAGTTGGTGACGTTTGCCCATGTCATAATCATTAAAATCATGAGCAGGGGTTATTTTAACACACCCCGTTCCAAAGGCAGTGTCAACAGATTCATCGGCGATAACAGGAATCAGCCTTTGGGTTAATGGAAGTTGAACTTGCTTACCAATAAGGTGTTGATAGCGTTCATCATCAGGTGAAACAGCGACGGCAACATCTCCAAAAAGAGTTTCTGGTCGTGTGGTCGCAACGGTTAGGCTTTCACTGGATCCGTGAACAGTGTAATTCATGTACCATAAATGGCCTTGGTGGTCTTCGTTGACAACTTCAAGGTCGGATACGGCTGTTTTTAACTGGGTATCCCAGTTAACTAGTTTTTTACCTCGATAGATAAGACCTTCTTGATAAAGCTTGATAAAAACCTCTTGCACGGCCTTGCTTAATTCTTCGTCTAAAGTGAATCGTTGGCATTCCCAATCAACACTAAGCCCCAAACGTTTCATTTGGGAAGTGATGTGACCTCCTGATTCATCTACCCATTTCCAGACTTCTCCTAAGAAAGCGTCACGCCCAAGATCAGACTTTTTCTTACCTTGCTGGTTTATTTTTCTTTCTACAATCATCTGAGTTGCAATACCGGCATGATCTGTTCCTGCTTGCCAGTAAGCATCAAAGCCCTTCATTCGTTTGAATCTAATCAGGGTGTCCATTAATGTTAATTGAAAACCATGCCCCATATGCAATCGTCCTGTAACATTAGGTGGGGGCATCATAATACAGTAAGGAGTCCCCTTATTGGATAGGGTTGAAAATTTATTTTGTTCCCAATACTGTGCCCACTTGAATTCAATGGATTTAGGCTGATAAACTTTTTCTAACATAGTCGCTCATTAAGTTAATGACCCCTAGTTTAAATCAATGTGTTAATAACCTCAAGAAAAGTTGTTTTGCAGATAGGCTAATACTTATGTAGAATAGCAAGGATGTATACTATTCAACGTTACTTACTCTGTAAAATATGTTCGTACACCTCTGGGTTGACGTTATTATTTTTAATGATAGGTACCTTTATTTTACTCGGACAGACTGTGTCTCAGGGGGCTATAGGTCTAGGGGCGATGGATCTGTTCAAGATAGGGTGGTATCAAGTCCCCATGACTTTTCAATTAATTATGCCTTTTTCTTGGCTTTTGGCTCACTTGATGGCCTGGCGGGATTTAATTCAAAATTCAGAATTAGTGGCTATTTATTCAATGGGAATGGGGCGGTTGGAGCTGGTTCGCTTATTGTTACCATTCAGTGCTTTTATCTCTATTATTATGCTGATTGTTTCATGTTGGGTTGTGCCAATAAGCGCTAATAATTTAAAAAACTTCTTAGATTCAAGCTTGCAAGATACGTTTGTTGATAATATTATTCCAGGACAGTTTTTGCGCATTGAGAACAAAGGACAAGAAGTCTATATTTACACTGAAAAGAATCAAAGAAGACTTTTAAACAATGTTTTTGTAGCCTCAAGAAAAGATCCGAGTTCATCCTGGAGTTTAATGTGGGCAAAGAAAGCAAGTAAAATTGAAAGCCAAGGGAAATGGTTGAAATTTGATGAGGGTGTTTATTATGAGCCAGAAGTTGATAAGGTTCAGTTGAAGACAATCAAGTTCAAAGAGCATGGGCTTGCATTGGGAAAGCAAGATAATTTAAAACAAAAAAGACCGTTAATGTTTTTAACAACAGAAAAACTTTTAAATAAAAGTACTCCGCAAGTATTAATTGAGCTCAATTGGCGTTTATTTTTCCCTATCTCATCTTTACTTCTGATGATATGGTCGGTTATTGCTCTACCATTAAGGCCTTCATCCAGAGATAATCAGAAAATAATTTCAGTGGGGCTATTAGGGTATGGCGTTATTTGCGTCATCTTTATGTGTGTTCAGCTGCTGATTAATCGCTTGGCATGGAGTTCTTTCAGTGTTTTGCTGATCCCTTACATCATGTCGATAGGAGTGTTTTATAGTTTTTATTGTTTGAGGAGGTCGTTTTGACCCTGTTAATGAGCTATTGGGCTAAATCATATTTTAAATTCTTAGCAGGGGTAACCGCCTGCATGTTTATTTTATGCATGTCATTTGGATTATTAACACAAATTAAATATTTGGGGGTAGCAAATTATAATTTCAGCGATTCCATTCTTTATGTCTTATACCTGATGCCTCGAAACCTATACAGAATAGCGCCTTTTATTATTTTGTTAACAGCAGTTTTTCTCATTCAACGATTTATTCAGACTAATGAACTATTGGCAAGTTTATGTCAAGGAGTTTCGAAATCTAAACTGCTAGTATATTTAGTATTGTTTTCTTTGATTATGATTGCTATGAGTATGTTCTTGGGGGAATGGGTGGCGCCATCTTTGGAGCGTTCAGCAAAAGAACTGAGAGCTCGTGCCGTCACGGGTGGAAATTTAATCCCAGGGGAGAATAGCTTTTGGGTCAAGGATGGTCGTCAATTTATCCATGCAACATGGTCTCATAAATCTAAAAAACTCAATGACATTGAGGTGTATATTTTTGATAACGAGAAGATTTCTAAAATCATACATGCTGGGTCAGCTTTTTATCAACAGGGTGATTGGGTTTTAAATCGGGTGGATAATTGGACCTTGGGGAAAGGGGTTATACGAAAGCAAGTCAAAGCTGAACAGTATTGGCACTTTACCATGACGCCATCCACCTTAAGCTTAGCCAGAGTTAAACCTAGCTTTTTGAGTATGAAATTATTGTATAAAATGTATCATGAATCCAATGGACTCGTTACCCCTGTTTATCAGCATGCCCTTTTTAAACGTTGCTTTTATCCTCTTAATCTAATGTTATTGTCTTTAATCATTTTTGCAATATTATTGAAAAATAGTCATGACAGAGTTAGTTTTAATCAGCATTCTTTGCTATTATGTTGGACCATGTTTGTCTTTTCTTCTGAATATATATTGCAGTTGATGGTGAGTGATGTGGTGACTCCATTGATTTGGGGTATGAGTTCGATAGTATTGCTGATTTATGCGATGCGAACAGTTTATAATCTAAAATTTTGCTGAGGTTTTATATGAGTTTATTAAGTCAACGAGGTCTAACACAATGGAAACATTACCCATGGGTTGTTTGGGGGCTTGGAAGTTTATTCTTTTTTCTCATGTATATTGGTCGAGTCAGTATTGATGCTTATCTGGATACTTTACAGAAATTTTTTCAGGTAGGTGCTGATCAAGTCTCTTATTTACAATTGGGCTTTATGGTGGCGTATGTTTCTATACAGATTCCTGTCGGAGCATTGGTTGACCGTTATGGGCCACAACGTTTGTTGCTAGTGACTGTAAGCATGTCAATGTTGTCATTAATTTTATTTGCATTCTCAGGGCACTTTTGGGTGGCCATTCTTTCTCGTGTAATTTTAGGTTTTAGTGGTGCTTTTGCTTTTATTTGTACCTTAAAATTAGCCACCATGTGGTTCCCCTCAAGTCGTTTGGGTGTTTTATCAGCATTGACTCAAGTGATGGGGATGCTAGGAGCCGCCGTGGGTGTTAAGGGATCGGATTATTTAGAAGTGTTATATGGTTGGCAGTCAACCAATTTAATTATTGCTTCCTCCTTGTTTGTTTTGGCCGTGTTGGTATTTATCCTGGTAAAAGAGCAGCCAAAGTCGACTATTCAGAAGAATCAAATTACTTCAATGAAAGACGTTGTTGAGGGGCTTAAGCTGGTTCTAAGAAACCCACAGTCTTGGTTTAATGCCAGTTATGCGGGTTTTATTTATTTGCCTTCTATTGTGTTAGGTGAGTTGTGGGGTACGATGTATTTTGTGAATACCCGAGGACTTGAGCGGGGTGATGCGTCAACTGCACTTTCGTTAATGTTTATTGGTTGGGCTGTAGGTGGAATTATTATGGGGTGGTTGTCGGATAGGATGAAACGCAGAAAGCCATTGCTGTATTTTTCAAGCCTTTCAAGTTTAGCCGTTATTTTAATAATTATGTATGGCCCACAAACCATGTCCTTTAACTTGATTGAGTTATTAATTGTGTTATTTGGTTTTTTTAATGCAGGATTGGTCAACTCGTATGCCATATCAGGTGAACTTAATCCTAAACCAATTGCGGGGTTATCCATTGCCTTTTGTAATATGATATCAGTTTTATTTGGAACCTTTATTCAAGTGATGGTAGGGATAATGCTAGAATATAATTGGGATGGCCAGATGATGGGGGGTAAGCCGGTCTATCAAGCTGGCGATTTTCAATGGGCCATGATCTGGCTGCCATTGTCATTGGGAATTGCTTTTATCATGGCATGTTTTATCAAAGAAACCCATTGCCGGTCATGGGAAGAACGCCAAAATGCATAAGATGTTTTTAATCTTGTTGATGCTCTCAGTCTTGCATGTTGTTTTATGCAAGTTGTTTATTTATTGTTCTTCTAAATATAGCTTTTTTATGGATGTTCCCAATAATCGATCATCACATAATGTGCCAACTCCAAGAGGATTAGGGATTATCTTTGGGGCTATTTGGTTAGTAATGTCGTATGCCATGTACACAAATCAAGAGATGATAATACCCCCGATGAAATCTTTTTTAATGGTGGCATTAGGCGTGTTATTGATTGGGATTTTGGATGATATGAGGTCTTTGAATGCTAAATTTAGATTATTGTGTTACTTTGGCGGTTCAATATTTTTTATGAATTCTTTTCAACCTATCATGTTTTTTCAGATTGGTAACGTTGTTTTTGATCTGGGGGTTTTAAATTTTTCAATCTATTCGTTTTTAATGGTGTGGTCGATTAATTTATTTAATTTTATGGATGGCTCAGATGGGCTGGCTTTATTGCACGGTGTTGTTATATTTTTCTTTGGAGGCATGTTGCTTGCTTATTCAGGAGTTACTTTATTGTCCGGCATGAGTTTGGTATTAGCTTGGCTGCTTTTATTATCATTGATGTTTAACTTTCCACTATTTTCTAAAGCATTTATAGGCGATTCAGGAAGTACTTTTCTAGGGTTTGTGATTGCAGGGATTGCATTGATAGGGCAAAGCTATTATGCATTTCCTGCTTATTTATGGTTAATGCTACACGGTTCGTTTTTATTTGATGCTACGATAACTTTATGCCGTAGAATGATTCGAAATAGGTCTTTAATATTAGTTCCTCATAAACAACATGCTTTCCAAAGGCTATTAAGTGGCGGTTGGAGTAAAACTAAGGTTTTATTAGGGTGCTTTTATTTAGATGTATGGATTGCCTTAATGGTCGTTATAGCGTGGAATTATCCAGAGATTGCAACTCAACTTGTTGTGCTTGAATTATTGCTGCTGACCGGTGTCTATGGGTTGATTGAGAAGGTTCATCCATCGGATCATTCCGAATGAACATAAATAGTAAGCTTTTTGGAGCCATCGCTTTGGTTGCAGGAACAACGATTGGTGCAGTAACCTTAGCGTTACCTGTTATTTTAGCAGATCTGGGTATTGTCGTTAGTTTATTGATGTATGTTGTGGTTTGGCTGATGATGTGGATAGCTGCTTTGTTAACGCTAGAAGTTTCATTGACCCTCCCTAAAAACACCAGCTTTATTTCTATGGCTTCATATACCTTGGGTCCGATAGGAGAGTGGGTTACCTGGGGCTGCTTTTTAAGTTTATTGTATGCTTTATTGACGTTCTATTTAAGTGGTATTCTGGACGTTTTTGATTCTTTTTTAATAGTATCTCCTCAACTATCTATTTTTTGTTGGGTATTTTTTGTTGGCGTTTTATTGTATTTTGGTTCACGATGGATAGATGTGGCTAATAGATACATAACAGCTGGACTGATTGTTTCGTTTTTCATGCTATTTGTTTTATTGCTGCCCCATTGTTCATTGCCATCCAAGATAGTCATGCCTCAAGCCAGACATATTCTACCAGCGATCGGTGTGCTCATTACGGCCTTCGGCTATCAGGTTGTGATACCAAGTATGAAAGATTATTTAGAAGGGGACATTAAAAAATGTCGAGCAGCTATTTTTTGGGGAAGTCTTGTCCCGTTAGTGATTTATGCTTTGTGGACAGGCTTATTGATGGGCCTAGCGCCTTTGGATAAGCTGAGTCAAGCCCATCAAACCCCGGTTAATTATTTGCATGGTTTAGAGGTGTATTCTGCTGGAGAGTGGCTCAGTGTTGAATCTTTCATTGTTTTTTCCATTGCCAGTTCATTTTTGGGAATATCACTTGGGCTTTATGACTTTATTAAAGACGGTTTGAACACTCATCGTATTAACATCACTAAGCTGGGACTGATTATATTAACTCTGGGTCCTCCCTTTACTTTTGTTCTAACCACACCTCAAATATTTTTCATCGCTTTAAAATATGCGGTTATTTTGGTGGTAGTTCTTAACTTAATTATACCAGCATTAATGAGTATGAAGCTGCATTATGTTTTGAAAGAAAAGACAATGTTAACGACTCAAGTGGCTAAAGGATTTCAGGTAATAATTTTAATTTTCGCTCTAATATCACTTATTCATCCTATTTAAATCAATTAATATTGAACAGAGAATAACTCCTGATTAAATCTTTTTAGGGTATTACTCAATAACGATGTTTTTATAATCTACTTTTCCAGTACCTAATAGAGGAATGGTTTTGCAATAGCATACTTTCGATGGGATGAGTAGTGCAGAATAACCCTGTTTTTTAAAGTAGCCAATAATGTCTTTTCTCCCAGCATCTGGATTTTCGGTCACCAACAGGGTTTCTTCACCTTTCGTTGGGTGAGCTTTCCGGATAACCGCATGCTTGAATTCTGGCCATAGGCTCTCTATTTTTAGTTCAATGGCTGTTAGAGATACCATTTCTCCACCGATTTTAGCAAAGCGTTTAACCCGATCTGTTATGGCTATAAATCCAGAAGAGTCTATGGATACAACATCGCCTGTGTTGTACCAGCCATCAGCAGGCGGTTGAATAATACCGGGGTTGTCTGATTTAATATACCCTAGCATAACGCTATCACTTTTTACCTTTAAGACCCCTCCATTATCTTCACCAGGAAAGGGGTCAAATTGACATTCTATTCCAGGCATAAGCTGACCCACTGTTCCTAATTTAAAATAAGCTTGAGTATTGGCGCTGATAATGGGCGAGCATTCAGTAGATCCATAACCTTCTAATATTCGAATGCCATGATTGAATAACCACGCGTTATAAGTTTCTTCAGATAATTTTTCTCCTCCGGCCGCGATCATGCGAATGTTTGAAAAATCAAATTGATTATGACAGCGTTTATCATAGTTTTTTAGAAAGGTGTTGGTGCTAACTAAAATAGTGGATTGTGAGTGATATATCATATCATTCACAGCATTATATCGTTTGGGGTTAGGGTATAAAAACACCGTTCCACCTGAGAGGAGGGGAGCAAATGTGCCAACATTTAAACCAAATGAATGAAACATGGGTAAAGCATTAAAAAGAGTGTCTTTAGAATTAATGTTTAAAACAGATTGTATTTGACGAATATTAGAGACCAAGTTGAAATGTGATAAAACAACTCCTTTGGGTTCACCCTCTGACCCTGATGTAAATAACATGACCGCAGGTTTTTTAACGTCATTCATTCTTGATTTTCTATAGGATGGAATGCCATAAAGCAGGTATTTATAAAGTCCGTGTATTTTATTTAAAAGTGAGATTCCAGTGCGTATGCTTTCTAGGTATATTATTTTAACACCGGTATTTTCAACAGCCGTCATAGTTTCATGAAGATCAAGTTGTTCAACAAGAGCAGATGAGGTTATGAGGGTTTTAATTTGAGATGTTTTACAAGCGCTTAAGATAGCGTCTAGGCCTGCGGAGTAATTAATCATTGTGGGGGTTTTATTCAAGATTGTAGTTGCCATAAATGTGACAGGTGCTGCTAGAGCATTGGGTATCATCAGTCCCAGGTAAGGCTGATCATCAATCTTGTTGATAAGAGCTTCCGCTAAAACAAACGATTTAATCAAAAATTGTTTGTAAGTAAGTCTGTTATAAGTGAAGTCTTGTAGGGCTACTTTTGAGCTACCATAGAGTGTTTTGGCTTGAAATACTTCTTCAAGCAAGTTATTTTTTTTGGAGCTTTTATAGGCTGATTCAGTCATGATATTATATAATTGTCGCCCAAGATGTTTTCGTTGCTCTGTTCGATTGATGATAGAAGTATCTATTTTGAGCTTTTTATGAGGAAAAATTTGTATATCAATTTTTGGAAATATTTGTAATTTAAATAGATGAGAGCAGCAGCTGAAAAATTTTGCATGGATGGCCCCATGGATGTGAATGGGCAAAATTACGGCATCGGATTTGATAGCAAGCATGCCGGTACCATCATAGATTTTCATAATCCCACCCTGAGTAGTTATTCTTCCTTCAGGAAAAACAATGCAACGTTCACCATGATTGATAAGTTTAATCATTGATTTTAAAGCAAAGGGGTTAGTTGGATCCATAGAGAATCGTTTTGCAAGATGTCCAATGTATTTGAATATCTTCCACTGAGCTACAGTACTATCAATGGCAAAAAGAAACCTGCCTGGCAAATAAGAAGAGAGTAGAGCTACATCAAGGTATGATGAATGATTGCAGATAATAATGACTTTTTTACCAGCTTTTCTGAAATTTTCTATGCCTTCAAAATTAACTCTATATAGCAGTGATAAGATATTTCGTATAATACTTTTAGTGAAATTAAAAGGTAAAACTTTTAATAAATAAAAGGCAAAAGCTATATTGAAAATATTGACTAATAAAAAGAGGGTGCGCAATTTCATTCCTAAAGCACCGACAAATAAAATACTTGAAATAGTGGCACTGACCATGAAGACAGAATTAATTACACTGTTGCAGGCCATGATTCGAGATCGGTATTGCCGTTTAGATATGCGTTGTAAAACAGCATACATTGGCACAACAAATATGCCTGCAAAAAATGCCAGACCATAAATATCAATCATTAATCTCCACCCATGTAGGGTGTGAATCATTGCTTTAATGTCAATAGGGTTGTCAGCTGTACCTAAATAATGATGTGTACCAAAATAAAAATGAATACCAAAAAAGGATATGAGTAACAAGCTGAATGGAGCAAACCTAGAATCAACAGCATCTTTAAGGATTTTGCTGCAAAGTAAAGATCCCATTCCTATACCTAAAGTGAAAACAATGTTGAAAAGAGCATAAACTTTTGAGTTTCCGATAAGTTCATAGCTCACAAAAAATGGAAGTTGAGTTAAATATAAGGTGCCTAAGAACCAGAGCCATGATATCCCTAAAATCAACTGCCAAATACTTAACTGATGGGATGTTTTATCGATGGCTTGTTGGGTTGAAGCAAAGAAGTTCCAGTTGATTTTTATGTTAGGAGCTGCAGGTTCTTTATGAGGAAGAAATAGGCTTGATAACCACCCTAGGATAGCTAAGAGTATCATGAGGGTTCCGGTTACTAATGAGCCATAATGAGGGATGGTTATTAAGTAGCCTCCAATAGCAGTACCAATCATGATGCCAATGAAAACTGAAGACTCAAGCAGACCGTTTCCAGTGAGTAATTCATTTCGGTTGAGGTATTCAGGAAGAATACTATATTTTAGCGGGCCAAATAAAGCTGATTGTGTGCCCATGAAAAATAAGCAAAAGATTAATGAAAAAGGGGATCCATTGACCATGAGTAAAATAGCGGAAATGATGGTTATGGGTATCTCCATTAATTTAAACCATTTCAAAACGATGTTTTTGGAATATTTATCTGATATTTCTCCACCAAGAACTGAGAATAAGAAAAACGGCAAGATAAACATTGCGCTACTTAAGTTAGACCATAACTTAGCTTCATAGGCAGATGATGGCAGTTGAAATGTTAGTAATATAATGATGGCACTGCGCAAAATATTGTCATTAATTGCACCTAAAAATTGGGCAATGAAAAGTGGGGAAAATCGTTGGGTTTTTAGTAAGTCTAGATTATTTGACATATGAATTTTTCACAAGATGAATGTTGTTGGAATTGAAATAAGAGGGTATGCCTTGATGATAATTCGGGTAAACTTCTCCTTCTATAAGCGGGATTAAGTATTGAATAAAATCAGAAGTAATATGCAAACCATCTTCTCGGATAAAAATGTTAGGCAGTAATTTTTCTTGATTAGCAACCAAGCTTAATGGAACAGGGTTAATGCCCCATTGATAAGGACTGGTTTTGAGTCGTTCAATAGCCATCATGGACCCATGTTCACCTAGGGTAATATGATTGACCGCTGATATCGCCAATTGGCAAGCGTGATCGTAATCTGTTTTGGATGTTAAGTGAGCAGCTGATCGTTGAAGATAATCAGCAACGGCCCAATGGACTTTAACCTTTAAGTTGTTCTGGACGGCGCTGGCTAACTTAGGGGCTACGCCTCCTAATTGAGGGTGTCCAAAGGTATCTTTCAAATCAGATTGTGCATACAGCTTGCCAGAGGGCTCTTTAATTCCTTCCGATGCAGCAATAATGCAAAAGCCATTTTTTTTAATGCAGTTATCAACATTAGATAAGAAGTTTTCTAGGTTGAACGTTCGTTCAGGAAGTAAAATGATATGAGGGCCTAGATGCGGGTTGTGGTGTTGTGCAATGCCTGTTGCAGCTGCTAACCATCCAGCGTTACGCCCCATGGTTTCTAAAATAAATACTTTGGTGGATGTTTCCTTCATGGATGTTGTATCCAATGAGGCTTCAAGAATTGATGTTGCAAGATATTTTGCAGCAGAAGCATACCCAGGACAACAGTCGGTTAAAGGTAAATCATTATCAATAGTTTTGGGGATGCCAATACATTTAAGTGAATAGCCTAAATGGGACGCATAATTTGAAATTTGGAGGGTGGTGTCTTGAGAGTCATTACCACCATTGTATAAGAAATAACTAATATTGTGTTGATCAAATGTTTGGATAATACTTTGATAGTCGCCATCGTTATCCTGCCAATGTTTTAATTTGTATCGGCAACTTCCAAAAGCGCTGGCTGGAGTGTGACTGAGTTGTTTGAGTTGCTCGTCAGACAAGTCAGTCACATCATACAGTTCATTTTTGATGGCGCCAAGTATGCCATTTCGCCCAATAAAAATACGATTAATAAGGGGGTTTTTTTGTGCTTCTTGAATAACGCCTGAAGCAATAGTATTGACGACAGGGGTAGGTCCACCCGAGTGTGCAAAGAATAAGTTTGATTGTTTCATTATCAAATGAATTCCTGATTTGATAACAGTATATTAACTGATAACGGGTTAAAATCAAGTATTGATAAATATTAGATAATAGATGATAATACATCTTTACAGGGAGAGAGCATGCGAAATATAATTATATGGGTTTTATTTGTTCTTTTATTTCAAAACATTCAGGCGATTGATCCATTTAAAGATGCCTATCGTTTTGGGGTTAATTATTCTAATCAAACGTTGAATAATGGGTTAAATGTTGTACTGGCACATGATCCTCTCAGCACATCTTCGAAAGTTATATTAGTCGTTGAGTCAGGAAGTTCACTTGATGGGAAACTTCTTGGACAAGCTCATTTACTTGAGCATATGTTGTTTCAAGGGTCAAAAAAATACCCTGAAACCAAGAGTTTTCAGAAGTTTGTCAGTCAGTCTGGAGGGTATACTAACGCTTTTACTGAGCCTGACTACACGCTTTACTATATGGTAATGAATCAAGCGGTTTTACAAGAAGGCTTAGATCGGCTAGGGTCTATTATTCAGCACCCAAAGTTAGACCCCGCTGCGATCGATGAGGAGAAAAAAAGTGTTCATGAAGAGTATCTATTAAGTAAGAATCAAGATGGTTTTATTATGAGAGATCTTATGGCTAAACAGCTTTATGGGGATTCAGCTCATGGCATGTTTTTTGCAGGTTCGATAGACACCCTTAAAAAGGTTAATCATAAAACGATACGTGACTTTTTTAATCAACATTATCGCCCTGATAAGATGACACTTTTAGTCAATTCATCTCAATCCATTGATCAAATGCAACAATGGGTAAGGGAGTATTTTGAGCCGATTAAAAGTTCCAGTCCATCCCCTATAATCGTTCCTAAGTCCAAGCCTAATGACAAAAAAGGGTGGGACATGGTGAAAGTTAGAAGTAATCAAAACACCAACAGTATGATGGTCACTTTTCCCCTGCCAGGTTTATGGGGATTTTATGAAAAAAGTTCTGTTATTGACTTCCTTATTTATAGGCTGTCGTATGCTGGTAACGGAGGTTTAGAGAAGTTTTTAAAGGATAAGGGCTGGGTTAATGGTTTAGGTTTTTTTACTCGTGAAATGCCTGAGTATGGTAGTATGAATGTGTCTTTAGATTTAACAGATCAAGGAAAACATCATGTAGAAGATATCTTGGGTGCCTTGGAGGAATATTTACATTACTTAACATTAAATACTCCAGAGAACTATGTTTATAACACCTTTAGGCAGGCGCAGGAACATAAGAAGATTAGTGTAACTGGATCACTGTCGATGGGTGAATTGAAATTTATGGCACGAATGGCGAAACATGGTGATATTGAGAGTTTGGTGACGCCCATGCCCAAAAAGCTAGATGAGAAAGCTTACCACCAATTGCTAAGTTTTCTTTCTCCTGAAAGAGCTAGGGTACTGGTCTTCGATTCGGATTTTAAGGGGCAAAAACCTCTGAAGTATTACGACACAGACTTTAGTCAGGAGTGGGCTTTGTCCAAGAATATGAAGGCATCGTTTTCTAGGATTAAAAAGAACCCGTATGTTATGAGTGCTAAAAACCCCCCTGCAAAGCAGGCCTGTTATTCATTGTCAGAGGTAGCTAAAGATATGTTAGGAGCTATGCCTGTGTTGAACGTTTCAAATCAAGAAAGGGTGTGTGTTGATCATTTGGCTGCAAGTAAGGAAGCTGAAATTCTTCAGAAAATGGCATTATGGGAGTCGAAAAAATTGGTCTTTCCTTATGGGGAAATAAATGTTTATTCGGGTCCTGTAAAGGGAAAAACTGATGCTATTATAAAACTACTAATACGAAAAAACCTAAGCTCGGACAAAGATTCAGTATTGTCCATGATGTTGCTACAGTGGGTGCGATTAAAATTAATCCCTGAACTTTTCGAACCCATTGATGCGGGTTATAGTTTGAATTTTAATTCAGAACAAATGGGGATAAAGGTTAGTGTAAGAGGTCCATCAACTAACCTAATTAGGGTAACTAGAACGTTATTGGAAAAATTGAATTCCCCTTTAACCGAAAGTGAATTTAAGTGGCTGATTGAATACACCGTTAATGAACAAGTAGCTGATCGTAAGCAAACAGGCCGATATTACCTTCCTAGGCTTGTCCAAGAGTTATTATTTCCCTTTGCTCTGACGCCGACTAAGCGCATCAGTATTTTGCATCAGATAACTAAAGAACAATTTAATGAATATATAAGATCTTTGGTTGATGAATCTTATGTTAGTGGGGTTGCTTTTATGGATGAAGCAATGGATTCCGTTCAACAGGATTTTTCTTTGCTGTTTAAACGTCAACATCAACGAATTAAAGAGATTGCTTCCGAGTGTTATTATTTTCCTGATAAAAATCAATTTTTTACCAGTATTTTTTCATCAACCAAGGAAAGTGGGTTTTTGAATTTAACATTTCCCGTGGTAAGCCCACCAACGAATCATCATGTTCCTGCTCTACATTACTCGTTATTAAGTCAGCTTATAGGTGTTGACTTTTATAATGAGCTTCGAACACAAAAGCAGCTAGGTTATATGGCTCACTATGCGGATACTAATTCATTAATGTTTTTTCCCAGATCCTATGCGTTGGTTGTTTCTAGTCGTTATGATGGGTTGAAAATAGAGAAAGAAGTCAATAGTTTTTTGAGCACGATCATTCCTAGGATAAAATCTATAAAAGAAGGGGAGTTTAAAAAGGTCAAACGAGCGCTTTTGGCTAATTATACGAGTATGCCTTCATTAGATCTACAAGCTGAAATTGAGTTTAATCGCTCTTTTGTTGAAGGTTATGTTGCTTTTGATAAGCGCTACCGTTATTTAAAGCATTTGGGCTATCAGGAATGGGTCGCATCACTGGTTCAGTCTTATGAAGGGGCTGGGGCATTAAATGTGGTTGTCGATTCATCTATCCGTGCGAAGGAGATCGATTCTATCCAGAAGTACCACAAGCATTCGAAAAAGCATTGTATTCGTTTTCATTGATCGCTGGTTGGTTTTGTTTTTTCATGATTTTGTTCCAATGCCAGTAGCCTATGCAGGCGACAACAGTATAGACGATGCATTTGGTTGCACTGGCGTAGAGGGCGTAGTTTAAGAATAAACTAATAGAAATTGCGTCGCAGAAAAGCCAGACGATCCAGCACTGAATGATTCTTTTTGACGTTAGGACAATGGCAAACATACTGAGGAATGTTGTGATTGAGTCTTGGTAGGGTGAGGCGCTATTGTAGTAAACTTTTAAGAAATAACCGGATAATATTCCTGCCACAAAGATTGCCATCATGGAAAAGTAAAACAGAGTAGGGTCCATTTTTTCAATTTTCTTGGTTTGATTTCTGGCGTTTACTTTTTTAGTCCAATTACGCCACCCGTAGATCATGACACCCATATAAAAGGACTCCTTTGCCAGGTGGGCAAGCATGTTCGCTTTATAGTACATAGCAAAGCTGACGCTGGCACCAATGAGGCTAATGGGCCATGTAATAGGGTTGTTAAGAACTCCTAGTGCTGTGGCGCTCAGGCTTAAGATGGCAGAGGGTATATCAAAGTAATTATAGGACATAGTCTAGGCATAATAACAGGGTGTTGTTATTAAGTCTATGAATTATTCTGATTTTTAAGTGCTATTTTTATTCAGAGGTTGTCTTTTTAACAATTTTCTCTTTGATTCTAGCAGCTTTAGAGCTTAGTCCACGTAGGTAATGAAGTTTTGCTCGTCTGACAGAGCCTCTTCTCATTACAGCAATGGAATCTATGCTATCACTGTAGGTTTGAAAGGTCCGTTCTACTCCCTCGCCATAAGATATCTTTCTGACAATAAAAGAGGAGTTTAAAGCGCGGTTTCGTTTGCTAATAACAACGCCTTCAAACGATTGTAAACGAGTTCGTGTGCCTTCTTTTACCTTTACTTTGACGCAGACAGTGTCACCACTCCTGAAGTCAGGGATGATTTTACCTTGCATCTGCTCTTGTTCAATTTGATCTATTAGGTTGCTCATAATCTTCGCCTTCTTTCTCAAAATACTCATTCATATATAGTTGCAACAGATCAATATCACGTTGTGACATTGGCCTGTTAATTAACAGCTCTGGCCTTTTTAACCAGGTTTTACCCAGTTGTTGCTGATGCTGCCATGCATTCACTTTGGAGTGGTTTCCAGATGTCAGTACCTCAGGTACTTCTATCTGTCGGTAACTGCGCGGTCTTGTGAACTGTGGGTGTTCAAGTAACCCATCTGAGAATGAATCATGTGTCGAGGCTAAATGGTTGCCAAGAACACCCGGAACATGTCTACAGACTGAGTCACAAACAACCATTGCAGGTAGTTCTCCTCCAGAGAGCACATAATCGCCGATTGAGATCGACTCGTCAACAATTATTTGATTAATTCGTGCATCAAACCCTTCATATCTACCACAAATTAGAATAATTTGCTCCATTTGGGCAAATTTGAGTGCATGTTGTTGTGTAAAGGGTGTGCCGTCAGGTGTTAAAGATACGATACATCTCTTCTTACTTCGGGCGGGTATGGACTCAACACAGTTAATCAGTGGCTTGGCTGATAGAATCATTCCGGGGCCGCCACCATAAGGTTTGTCATCTATGTGAGGGTATTTTTTATCTCGATGTATTAAGGGGTTCCAGTTTTGTAACCGAATCAGGTTTTTATGTTGAGCTTGGCCAACAATGCCCCAGTTTAAAGAATCCATCATTTCAGGAAATAAAGTTACAAAATCAAAATAAATCATGGAGGCCTAGTCTTTCCAGTTCATGGTGATTTTTTTTTGTTTAGGGTCAATCTCTGTAATAAATCTTTTGAGGAAAGGTATATAGGTTTCACTGCCGTTTGTTTTTTTTACAATCATAACGTCATTGGATCCCGTTTCGAAAAAACTGGTAATTTCTCCTAGGTGATCATGATCAAGGTTGTATATATTGAAGCCAATTAGGTCACACCAATAGAATTCATCATGGTTCTTTAAAGGGGGTAAAGATTCACGGGTGATGGTTATTTCTTGATGGGTGAGATGACGTGCGTTTTCAGGTGTTTCATTGCCATCGATTTTGGCAACCCACCGTTTGTTATGACTTTTATATTCTACAACCTTAAGAGGTGTCGATGAGTTCCCTAAATAACATGGGTTGTACTTAAAAAGGTTGGAGCTAGGTTCAGTGAATGAATCTATAAACACCCACCCATAAACCCCATAAGGTTTTCCAACTCTTCCTATGGTTACACGGTTTTTGCTGTGCTCAGAAGAAGGTATGTTTCCGATGTTAAGCCTCTGTTTTTTTCTTATCTGACTGATTGGCTGCTTTGGTGTATTGTTTGATGATATTTTTAACTCTCGCCGAAGGGTGGGCTCCTTGAGTCAACCAATGAGTGATGCGTTCGAGAACTAATCGAGTAGGTTCGCCGTGATTAAGCGGGTTGTAATGGCCAACTTTTTCAATGTAGTTGCTATCTCTTGGAGATCGTTTATCTGCAACCACCATATGATAAAATGGAACTTTTTTTCTACCTTGTCTTGCAAGTCGTATTGTAAGCATTCGTATTACCTTGAAAATTAAACTGATGCATATCCTAATTGAATTTTAGTTAAAAAGAAAGGTCTTTCAACAAAATATCTAAAAAAGATCATCAAATTGACCTGAGGAGTTGCCTTTCATTTGTTCCATCAGCTTTTGCATCTTTTGTCCTTTCATTTTTCCCATCATTTTTTTCATCTTTTCGAACTGCTTAAGTAGGTCGCGAAGGTCGGACATTGACGTCCCTGATCCTTGGGTAATACGTCGTTGTCGAGATGACTGTTTAAGCAGGTGGGTAAAATGTCTTTCTTTGGTTGTCATTGAGTCTATCATGGCCTCTATATACTTGAATTTATCTTCATTGGCGGCAGCGTCTATCATGCCAGACATTTGATTCATGCCAGGCATCATGGAGAGAATAGATGAAAGCCCACCCATCTTTTTCATGAGCGATAATTGTTTTTTAAAGTCATTAAAATCCATCGATCCTTTTTTGAATTTTTTAATGGCTTCTTCACTTTCAGATTGACTGACATGCGATTGTACTTTTTCAACCAAAGAGACAATATCTCCCATATCAAGTATCTTTCCGGCCACTCTTTTTGGTGAAAAGTAATCTAAGTCATCAACTCTTTCGCCCACCCCAATAAATTTAATAGGTTGTTGGGTGATATGTCTCACGGAAAGGGCGGCACCGCCTCTATGGTCGCTTTCTGTCTTGGTGAGGATGATTCCGGTGAGAGGGAGTGTGTTAGCAAACTCTTTTGCAGAATGACAGGCATCTTGTCCTGTCATGCTATCGACGACAAATAATGTTTCAACAGGTTTAGCTTGTGCGTGAACTTGTTTTATTTCATCCATCATGGTGGTGTCGATGTGAGTTCGCCCTGCTGTATCAATAATGAGGACATCTACCATTCTTCGTTTAGCATCTTCTATAGCTCTCGTTACAATTTCAAGAGGTTTGAGTTGGCTGTCGAGTGTTGATGTTTGGATGTTAGTTTGTTCTGCGAGTTGTCTGATCTGCTCCAAGGCAGCAGGGCGATAGATATCAACGGATGTTAACATCACTTGTTTTTTTTGTTTTTCGGTAAGCCATTTTGCTAGTTTTGCCGTTGTGGTTGTCTTACCCGAACCTTGCAGCCCGGCCATTAAGATGACTGCAGGTGGCTGACAGTTTAGTTTTAATTGACACTCTTCTTCACTGGAACCTAAAACATTAATCAGTTCATCTTGGATGATTTTAATAAAAAACTGCGTGGGGTTAACTTGTTCGAGTACTTTCGTACCGAGGGACTTGTTTTTGACATTATCAATGAACTGATCAACAACCTCTAGTGCTACATCAGCATCTAATAGTGCGATTTTAATATCTTCAATGGCAGGTTGTAGGTTTTTTTCACTTAATGTGCTTTGCCCCTTCAAGTGTTTAAAAGCTTGAGTTAGTTTTTTACTTAATTGGGTGAACATAATATCATTTTCCTATAAACTGATCCGCATTATAGCAACTTCATTATCAAAATTATAGCTCCGAAGTTACCAGGTAGAAATATATTGAGAATATTTTGTTAATACGGTAGATATTTGGTTTTCATGAGGGGGTGTGTTTTCTCAATCCTCTGATAATAATATTAAAATAATCTAGCATCGTTGGATAGAAATAGTGTATTATTGATAATAGAGTTTATATTTTTCAGGGTCTGACCATAGGGTTTTAATTTTGCAATTGCCTATATATTCATTGTTTTGGGTTTTACAGTCTGCAGGATGGCTTTTGTATGCTTGGGTGGAAGCAGCGTCAGCTATTTCACAAAAACCTTTGATTCAATGTAAAAACTATATTCGTATTTTTCTGTTAACGGTGATGTTGCTCATTGTCGCATATGATGTGCGGGTCACAGGGCTGCCACCCCTACATATAGCCTATTATTCTATGATCCTTTGGTTTATCTTATTGCCCTTTTTAAAGGAGTGGTTAGCGGTGGCTTGTTACTCTTTGATAGGGTCATTATTGTTGTTAACAGCAGTTTTGGCTCATTCAGCACAATTATCTCCTATGTTAATGGTTCATGGGGTAATGGCTTCGGTATCTATTGCATGGATGTTTGTTTGGTTGGGGGTTTTGATATTGCATCGATGGCAGCATGTATCCATGAAGTCGAAAGAACCGATGTTATTGCAATATGATTATCCTTCGTTGGAGTTTATTAATGATATGATGATGGTTTTATTATTTGCCAATGCAGTGGCGTTGACCCTTGTCGTGATGAGCGGCTTTTTGCTGGAATCCTGGTCTTGGAATGTTGCAACTTTATTTTCTATGGTATTATGGGTGTTAGTCCTCAAAGGTCTTTTTGATTATAAAAAGCATCGTCGAGGTGATAGGGTATCTTGTCAATGCATGCTTTATATGGGAATTATCTGGTGTTATTTATTGAGTTTATAAAGGAATAGGGTTGTCAAATGATCATGGATAGTATATTGATACTGAGTCTTATTTTATGCTCGGCATTTTTTTCGGGAACTGAAACGGCTATTTTGAGTTCCAATCGTTATCGCTTGCAGTACTTAGCTAAAACTCTTCCAGCAGCAAGAAAAGTTATTCATTATTTGAAAAAACCGGAAAGATTTTTGGGTGTTGTTTTGGTGGGTAATAATGTGGCAAATATTGCTGTTACCTCATTGGTCACTATGATAACAATAGGCTATTTTGGAGATAGCTATGTTCCTGTCTCTACCTTGTTATTATCATTTATCGTTCTAGTATTTGCAGAGGTATTACCCAAAACATTAGCGACGCGTAATGCTGAGAAAATAGCCATTAGTGCCGTTTGGATTGTGAGTATTTTTGAATGGTTTCTTGGCCCAATTGTGACCATTATTGATTGGTTTTCAGGGTTTTTTATACCGACTAAAATAGCTGATAAGCCCTTGGTTGAAAAGGTAGGAAAAGAAGATATCAGGCAAATGGTTAATGTGGATACTGTTGATCTTTCTGATCAGGATCAGCAAATGTTAATGGGATTACTAGATCTTGATCAGCTGTCAGTGAATGATATTATGATTCCAAAAAAAGATGTTGTTGGCCTAGACATTACTTGGGGGTGGGATAAAGTTCAAAGGTTTTTGGGGCACGCAAAACATTCACAGTATTTGGTTTATCGCAAAAGCATTGATGATGTTCTCGGTTGTTTGTTTGTTTCTGATGTTATCAGGCTCTTGAACAAAGGGGCTTTTAACAAAAATAGTTTGGTATTTTCGCTGAAGCCGGTTGTTTTTGTTCCAGAAGGCACAGCGGTGTTGCGACAGATAATGAATTTTCAAAAAAATCATGAGGTTATTTGGTCTGTTGTCGTGGATGAATACGGGGTTGTTTGTGGTGCCATATCGATGCATGACATCATTGAAGAAATCATTGGGCATTATCGTGAAAGTAACCCTATGAAGTCAGGAAAAATAAGAAGAAAAGGTCAGGGTTTTATGGTGGACGCGCAACTATCGGTAAGGGATGTTAATAGGTTGTTGGATTTTCAGTTGCCCGTTTCAGGTCCAAATACAATATCAGGCATGATCATTGAGCATTTAGAGGCGATACCTCAGGGGGCTGTGGGTTTTCTTATTGGGTGTTATTATATTGAGGTTTTGGATATATCTCAAAATACGGTTGACTATGTCTATCTCGAAAAAAAGAGCCCTGAATGTATTGATGTATAGTTGTTATTAATCATCACGATTGTTCGGGTATTGACGTAATCTCAACGTCTACTAGTATATGATACGTGATAAAATATATATTTTTCCTAGTTTTTGTGCCTATAGTTAGCCTTGCATACCCAGGTAAAATTACCTATTTTCCAATGAGTTTATCAAGCATGGACCAATGTGTTATGTCGATGGTATATCGTGTGCAGGTTAGGTGCTTAATTGAAGAGACTTCTTATCCATTTGATATTGAAAATCGGGATAATGGGGAGGGTTGTTTGTGTGTTAAAATAGATGGATGTTGTTGTTTTAACGGTGTGATTAGGTGGAAAGGTGCTTTGAAAGGATCATTAATCGTTGATCCTTTAGGAGGTGTTCGCTACAATGGAACCTTGATCCTCAAGGGTGCACAGGGCATGGTAGGAATTAAGTTTTCAAGATTTGGGAAGACACATGTTGAATAAATACAGTCCACATTTTTGGCTTTTATGTTTATCTGTTTACAGCACAGAGGTGTTGGCTTACATAGCTCCCAAGAGTTATGTAGACGATGGCGGCATTGTGGGTCGTGTTAATGATTTTCAATCTTCGATTAATGACTTTTTAAATGTGGTCTTATTTGTCAGTGGTGTGGGTGTTTTATTTGGTGCCATGTCTCAATATGGAAAGTATAAGTCTCACCCCGAGAGTGTTAAATTTGGGGCTGTATTAGCAACGTTTTGTGCGGCATTAGCACTGATGGGTTTAGCTTTTTTACCCATGCCAGGCATATAGGAGTCTGGGTGAATATTATTTTATTTGGAGCTCCAGGGGCTGGAAAAGGTACACAAGCAGCGTTGATTGCGAATGAGTTTTCATGGCAGCACGTTTCTACCGGAGATATCTTGCGCTCGGCTGTGGCATCAAAAAGCCCGTTGGGTGTCAAGGTAGGTTCTATCTTGGATGCGGGTGGATTGGTTGATGATGAGCTGATGTTTAATTTGCTAAGACAGCGATTATCCCAGCCAGATTGTCAAAATGGCTTTATCCTTGATGGTTTTCCTCGAACTTTACAACAGGCGAAAACTCTTCTAACGATGGGTTTTGATTTTAGCTGTGTTTTGTATTTAGAGGTTGAGCAAGAGGCCATTATTCAGCGTTTGTCTAACCGACGAATTCATGTAGCCTCCGGCCGTGTTTATCATACTGTTTATAACCCACCTAAAAATGAAGGTTTAGATGATATTACTCATGAGCCGTTAATACGTCGCAAAGATGATTATCCTGAGCGAATAAGAGACCGTTTTCAAGTTTTTAATGAGTCAACTTTTCCGGTGCTTGACTATCTGGCAAGTCAAATTGAGCAGAAAACTATTCATTCTACAGGCCTTGCGGCGGAAGAAATATTTTTAACGATCAAAGAATACCTGGATTTAAAAAACAAATAGAGGCCGGTTCTTTAAATGGTTTTTTGAGGCATGATCCAATCACGTACGTTTTGACAAGCCCTATAAATCGTATTGCCCATGTGTTTAAAAGAATAACTTGAAGTTGCAACTTCTCTAACGGGAACTGGTTTAGGCAGATCCTTATTGAAAATATACTGTCCAATAAAATCCCAGGCCTTATTGGTGGCATATAGTGACAGGGTGGCTCCACCAATATAAAGTATTGTCCCTATGCATAATTGAGAGATGGTATAGGTGCTTATTGGTAGGTATAACACTAGGCTTACAGCAATATTAATGTCTATGCTAGCAACAAAAAATAATAGAGCAAAACGAATGATCTCATGCAGAATGCTATTCCAGAGCACGTTGGAAATCTGATGTGTTGCATCAAGGTTATTGCTTTGATCCATTAAGTAGGTGTCAATAACCCCCTGGATGGGTTTTGTCGGTATGATTGAAGAAAGTAATGTAGCTAGGAAGGCCTTAATGGAACTTTGGCTGGTTGCTTTGTGTTTTTGGAATATCTCGTTCCAAGTGGGCTCGTGTTTTGATTTTTCAGTGACAGGTTGAGTCTGATTGTCTGTTTGATAGGTCTTGAAATAGTTGATAAGCAGTTCTTCGTCAATCGTTTGAATAAGGTTGAGTGTTTTGAGTAGAGATATTAAGCTTATTATTCCAAGTGAGAGATTAGGTTGTTGCTGCTCTTTAGCTTTTATGGCTAACAGGGTGTGAGTGATGATGGAGGGTTGATAGGGTTTATCTGCGTGATCACTAGGGGGCTGCGTTGACACGGTAGCTTTGTCGTATAGCCAATAACCCAGGTCAATGGCATCGTCTGGTTGAGATGGTTGGAGGTAGCTTAATATGATTTGTAGTGTTGGGATGATGTTAGTTTGCGGTGAATAAATAACTTGAGTTATCAGTGTGGGTGTTTCTTTGATGATTTTGACAACATGTTCAATATGACCTTTGGCAATTTGTTGTAATAACGTGTCGGTTTCTAAAAGATCTGAGGTGGGGTTATTTTGAACGGGTAATATACTCATGATCTCGTCATGAGAAAAAGAGTGGATGCATGTTTCTATGATGCAGGAGTAATCTTCTTTTTTAAAGCTTTTAAATAGTAGTATGAGGGTTTGAAAGGGGCTTAGTTCCTGATCTTTAAAGGTGGCTGTGGCTAGTTGAATATCTCTTTTGTTTTGATTGTTGATGGGGAGAGATGTGTTTTGAGAGGGGAGTGATTGGTAGATCTCTCTGGTTTCATCAAAAGATATGGAGTCAACTAGATACTTATTAACTGAGGAGGGGATATCGTCGCTGCTGATATTGCAGGAGTAAAGGAGGTAGGGGATGGGCAGCCCTTTGGTATTGCTGAAAAAGTTATTTTTAATGTCTAGCCAGTGCAATGAGGGTTCAAGGCTATAGGTTTCATCTTGATGGGTATATTTTCCAGTTAAAGCGGCAAGAAGAGATAGGGTCCAGATTGAGTGTTCCTCGTTTTTAGAGTAAATGGGAGAGAGGGTCTCAGTGTTGGCTAGTTTTATGCAAGCATTTATTTCACAGATCAGAGAAAACATGCCGTTTAAGTTGATAAAGGCATCATATTTAGCATGAATGGATGTAAAGGTTTCGATGGATTTGGTGTCTAGTTCTTTGAAATCAAGTATTTTTTCTATGATGAAGCTTGCTATTTCAAGGATGTATTGAGCTGAGTTTCCGCTTGCATTAACGTAACTTATCGTGTTTCTAACGGTCGATGAAATAAGAGATTGAAAATAACTTTCATGGGTTGAATCTGTTGGATCTTCTTTTGTAGCTTGTGTTTGATTGATGGGAGATCTGGGAGGGTTTAAGGAGAGTGAAGAGAATTCAGGGCTAGGTTTTATGGCTTTTCTGATGGATAGAATGGTTTGGAGTAAGGGGAAGGAGTTTGAATTGCTTTTGATAGATTCCAGGGTGGATTCAACAACATTTTCAAGGCCTGATTGAGGGATAAGTTTTTGAGTTGTTGTTGTGAGGGCATTAAAAAGAGCTTGGTTGTATTGAGTTGTATGGGTGGAATAGTCATCAACAGCTCCTTCTATCAATGTTTTTATGATGGTGTGTTCAGGGCTCGCATGATGAAGTGATTGAAGGTGTTCGGATAGATGATTTCCTCGGAATTTTCCATTAAGAATCTGATAAATGATTGCTCCAGGAAGACCAAATTGAGTGGGCATAAGACTGTTCCCAAGTATCGTTTGCTAATGCTAATTATAAGGAAAAAGCAATACTAAATTCAATCTAATTTATTCTTTTTATATGATTGATGTCGCCCCAAAGGTATTGAAGAATAGAGAGGCTTGTTGTTGTGGCTGTTTCTGTTCTTAGTGTTCTTGTTCCAAGGTTCCATGGAAGGAAAGAGTGCTCAAGGGCCAATTGAAAGGTTTCCTCATTCAATCCTTCCTCAGCTCCGATGAGTAGGGCTATGCTTTGAGGAAGTCGTTGAGAGGAAAATTGTGAGGCATGGTGGGGGGAGAGTACTAAGCGGGTTTCTGTTTTTACTGATTTAATCCATTCGGGTACAGAGGTAGAGGGGTTGAGAATGGGTAATTGGTTTAAACCGCATTGCATGCAGGCCTGAATGATGGTTTTTTGCCATTGAGATGTTAGGTTACTTCGATGCTTTGGGGTATTGCTATTAAGAAGGGGGGTTATTTCGGTAACGCCTAGTTCACAGGCTTTTTCTAATGAGTAGGTCATTGCGCTTTTACGAGAGATTACTTGGCCAAGATGAATAGAAAGGTTGGAGCTTCTATTGATAGGAAGGTGTTTTTCTATGATTACAGAGGTGGTTGTTTTGGAGATATGGGTTATTGTTCCCAGGTATTCTCCACCATGATTGTTAAAGAGCGTAATGGGGTCATTTAGTTTCTTTCTTAAGACGTGGAGGAGGTGATGATGTTGCTCATTTTCTATAAGATAGGTGTTACCTATGTTGAGTTTTTGGGGGATATATTGCCTGGGCATGGTTGTGCATCCTGTTTTTTACTCAATGTAAGTTTAAGCTACGTGATTATAAGAGTATCAATTATTCAATATTTAAAAACAAAATAATAGAGTGATTTGTGTGTTGATGTGAGTTTGTTGGTATTAGTGTTTGAATACAATGTGTTTAAATCTTTTATGGGGGGTTTATTTTTGGGTGAGGTTGATATTTATCTTAGTAAGTGGTGGATTTGGGGTTGACAAGTAGGAGAAATTGTTAAATAGTGTAATTAAGTGGTGTAAAGTGGTAGAAAGTGGAATGTACAGAGGAATTAGTTCAGTTAATCTAGATACGAAGGGGCGCTTTGCTGTTCCTACTAAATATCGTGATTCATTGACTAAGACTGGTGCAACACTGGTTGTAACAATTGATACTGAGGAACATTGCTTGCTGCTATACCCAATTGAAGTTTGGGAGGGCATTGAAGAAAAGATTCAAGCGCTCCCAAGCTTCAATCAGGCTACAAGGAGGATACAGAGATTGTTGATTGGACACGCGACGGAAGTTGACATGGATGCGCAGGGACGCATTCTTCTTGCTCCTATACTACGAGAACACGCCAAAATAGAAAGAGGTGTTGTTTTAGTGGGGCAGGGTAAGAAGTTTGAAATTTGGAGTAAAGATCACTGGGAGTCTCAACGGACACTTTGGTTAAGCCAAGAGGCTGGAGAGATGGAAGAAGCCGATGCCTTGGAGGATATCTCTGTATGATGGAGCATCGACCAGTTTTGCTCAATGAATGTGTAGATAACCTGCTAACTAAGTTAGGAGGTGTGTATATTGATGGGACTTTTGGTCGAGGCGGGCACAGCAGAGAGTTGTTAAAATCATTGGATGATTCGGCAAAGTTATTTGTCTACGACAAAGACCTTGAAGCTATCAAATGTGCCCAGGATTTGGCTCAAAAAGACCCCCGGGTTGCTGTGCGACATGGAAGTTTTTCTCTCATACCTCAAGATGCTATTAAGTGGGGGATTTGGGGGAAGATTTCAGGGATTATGCTTGATTTGGGTGTTTCATCTCCTCAATTGGATGACTCTGAAAGAGGGTTTAGTTTTAATGAAGATGGGCCGCTTGATATGAGAATGGATACGACTCAAGGACTGTCAGCAAAAGATTGGCTTAAAAGTGTAAAAGAAGTTGAACTCGAAAGTATCATTCGAAACTATGGAGAGGAAAAATTCTCCAAACGTATCGCTAGGGATATTGTGAAGGTTAGAGATGCTGAGGAGATTTCAACAACAGGAAAGTTGGCTGCTATTATTGAGAATGCTGTGCCTCAAAAGAATTCAAAAAGGCACCCTGCAACTCGAAGTTTTCAAGCTATTAGAATTCATATAAATCAAGAGTTATTTGCACTTGATCATCTACTGGATAATATTATAGAGGGTCTGGCCGAAGGTGGTCGGATCGCAATCATTGGTTTTCATTCAATTGAACACAATGCGGTGAAGCGATTTGCCAAGCATTACCTACCAGGTAATGAAGATGATTTTTCAAAACACCCCCCAAAGGTCCCTAGACTAAGGCGAATAGGGCGCGCTATATTTCCCAGTGCACAGGAAGTGTCAGGAAATAGGCGTGCCCGATCTGCTGTTCTAAGGGTATTGGAGAAAATAGCATGAGAGCAACTCATAAAATAGAATTTTTACCTCAACTACAGTTAAGCACTAGTTTGGTTCTCCCTGACTGGTTTAAGTATTTTATTATAGCTGTTTTGTCGTTTATCATGGTGCTATCATTTTTTGGTACAGTATATGTCCGTTATAGTAATATGAATTTACAACTCAATATCACCAAAGCTGTCTCTGAATATTCAGATTTAATAAAACATAATCAATATCTAAAGTCGACACTTTACAACTTAAATCAATATGAAAGGGTGTACGATATGGCTCATATTCAAAAGATGCGCTTGCCAGAAGTGCCTGAACCCTTTATAGTCAATTAATCTTAAACGATGTGAATTATAGATGCACTTGCCTTGTTTTGGCCGATATTGGTTTGCTTGTTTCCTAATTGTTTTGGCATTTTCTGCTACAATTATTAAGTTGTATCAGTTAACGATTCACGATAGGGGCTTTTTGGTCACTGAATCTAATAAGCGATCCCAACGTGTTCTTGATGTTAAGGCTCATCGTGGGTTTATTTTTGATCGAAATCACAAAGTCTTGGCCGTCAATGATCCAAAGTACGCGCTTTGGTCGGATCCTTCAAAACAGACCCTGTCTACAGAAGCAGTACAAAAACTCTCTAAATTACTCGATACGAATGTTAAGTCAATTCAAAATAAACTCTCTTCTAAAAAACAATTTGTATACCTTAAAAGACAAGTTAATGCCAAGGTTGTAGAAGATTTAAAGTCTTTAAAAATACCGGGTATTAATTTTCAAAAAGAATTCTCCCGCCTTTATCCTTTACAAGATGCTTCCAGTCAATTAATTGGAATGGTTAATATTGATAATCATGGCTTAGAGGGCATCGAATTAATGTATAATGATATTTTAAAATCACACAACGGTAAAAAAGATGTTGTGATTGATGTTTTTGGTAACGTCATTTCCGAAAAAAAAGCGAATCCTCCTGCAAAGTCGGGAAGAGACATTGTTTTGACTATTGATCGAGAGCTACAGTTTGTCTTCTATCAAAAACTTAAAGAAGCTGTCATACGTCATAACGCTGAATCCGCATCAGCTCTTCTTGTACATGTACCATCGGGAGAGATTTTGGCAGCTACTAGCTACCCTTCCTTTCACCCGAAGAAAAAGAGCTTTCAACATCATAGAAATCTAATCTTTTCTGATTTATTTGAACCGGGTTCAACATTCAAGCCTATTTTTATGTCCGCTATTTTAGATGCTGGATATGACGATTCAATTAAAGTTGATACGTCTAGAGGGGAGCTGAACATTGGCCATTTTAAGATTAAAGATGTAGCCAAGACGAAAGTTTTGAATTTAACAGGTATTATTTCTAAATCCAGTAATGTTGGGATGAGTAAATTAGCTTTGCAGTTAGACGGTAAGCGTGTTTATGAGCTTCTCAGGGATTTTGGTTTAGAGATGCCTTCATATATAGGTTACCCAGGTGAGCAGTCAGGCAAATTACCAAAAACAATTGCTAAGCACAAAGCCGTCAGAGCAGCAGCATCATTTGGTTATGGTTTAAAGTTAACCTTGGTCGAGTTGGTTCGTGCGTATACTATTCTTGCAAATCAAGGTAATTGGGTGGATTTAAAGCTTGTTAGATCAGTCGAGCATTCTAACAATAAATCAGTGATTAAGGCGAAACATGCTCGAAAAATTATTGAGATGTTGCATGAGGTAACAACCAAGAAGGGAACCGGCCATTTAGCAAGAATCAAGGGTGTTGAAATTGCTGGAAAAACGGGAACTACCAACCTTGTTATTAATGGAAAATATGACCCCAAGCGTTATGAATCATCGTTCATTGGCATGGCTCCTTATCCCAACCCTCAATTCATTTTAGCCATCATCGTTAAAGATCCTAAAATCGAAGGACATTTTGGTGGAAGGGTCGCAGCTCCTGTTTTTTCAACCTGCATGCAGCATGCTCTAAGCCAGTTCAATGCCTCTGATAAAACAACAAGAGGTCTGCAATCATGACGTGGGATCAGAGTGAATATCACTCAGTGCAGGTGGGAAGGCTATTGCGCCAGTCATTAGGGATAAATATAGATATTCCAATTCACCTGACAGGATTGGCTTTAGATAGTCGCAAAGTATCGTTTGGAAATGGTTTTTTTGCTTTAAATGGCAACGATGAACAAGGGCACAAATATATTGATAAAGCTATCAACAATGGGGCTTTAGCTGTGTTTGCTGACCAGTGCAGCGAATATGAAACAATTACCTACCGTAGAGACGTGCCGATTATTCCCATTGATAAACTGTCTGACCATGTAGGTAAAATTGTTGATGTTTTTTATTATCATCCATCCTCTCATATACAGGTTATTGGTGTAACAGGTACCAACGGTAAAACTTCAGTTGCTTATTTGATAGCAGCTGCCTTCAACTCTCTTGGTAAAGTCTCGGCATATTCAGGTACGTTGGGGATGGGGTTTGTCCCCGGGGCCATGTCACATAGTGGAATGACAACCCCTGATTCTATTGCGTTACATAAGTGGTTAGCAGAAATAAGCCAAAAGGGTGCTGAAATTGTTGCCATGGAAGTTTCTTCTCACTCATTAAAACAAAAAAGAGTTGCTGGAATACGTTTTGATACCGCTGTGTTTACCAACCTGTCTGAAGAGCACCAAGACTACCATGATTCTTTGGAAGACTATGCTCAAACAAAATCATCACTGTTTGAAGATCCTGGGCTGGATTCTATGGTTGTTAATTTAGATGACGCGTTGGGTAGGAAAATTATATCGAATCATACAACCAATGCCAAGGTTGTGGGCTATTCATTGGAAAAAAATGAATCGGGTTTATTAGACAGTATTGTTGCAAGTCATGTTAAATCAAGTTTAAAAGGACTTTCATGTGATGTTAACACGCCGAAAGGGAAGGGGAGGTTGAAATCTTCGCTTATTGGCTTGTTTAATCTAGAAAACCTATTGGCTGCATTGGGTGTTTTACTGAAGCATGAAGTTCCACTGGTTGATGCGTTGAATGCTTTGGGTCAAATTGATAGAATTCCGGGGAGAATGGAGTATTTTGGAGGGGGAACCAAACCTAATGTTTATGTAGATTATGCTCATACCCCCGACGGTTTATTAAAAGTTCTTAGTTCACTTAGGAAAAAATGCAAGGGACAATTGTGGTGTGTTTTTGGGGCGGGCGGTGATCGAGATTCAAGTAAAAGATTTTCTATGGGACAGGTCTCGGAAAGGTTTTCTGACAGAGTTATTTTAACTAATGATAACCCTAGATCAGAGTGTCCTCGTGCAATTGTTGAGGATATTATGGCAGGTATGGTCTGCAGTTGGGCCTGCGAGGTTGAGTTGAATCGAGCAGCAGCTATTGCTCAGGCAATAGGCCAGGCAAAAGCTGGAGATATTGTTTTGATCGCTGGTAAAGGTCATGAAACTTATCAAGAAGTGATGGGAATTAAACATGTTTTTGATGATATTGAAGTAGTCAAACTTCAATTAAGTTTACAAGCAGGCGCGGTATGATTGACTTAAAAGAATTAGCTAGATTGTTAGGCAAGGATTGTGACTCAAAATTAATTAATAAGTTTTGTCATGATAGTCGGAATATTAAAGCAGAGGATGTTTATATTGCTTTAAAAGGTCAAAGAGTAGACGGTCATGATTATGTTTTGGAGGCCGAACGCGCTGGCGCAATAGCAGTCATTGTCGAACGGCTAGTCAAAGATATTAACATCCCCCAGTTTGTTGTTAAAAGTAGTCTTCATGCCTGGCAAAAGATTGCTCGTTTTATTCGAGAAAAATCTTCTGCTAGAGTCATTGGTATAACAGGATCTTGTGGTAAAACAACTGTAAAATCTCTACTGGGACATGTTCTTAGTTCAATTCAACCAACGCTCGTGACTTCTGGTAATTTTAATAATGAAATTGGTGTTCCTTTAACATTATCGGGTTTGCAGCGGAAGCATAGGTATGCTGTGATTGAAATGGGAGCTAGGAAAAAAGGTGATATCTGTGTACTCTGTCAATGTGTGCAACCTGATATTGGCCTCATTACTTGTTCTAGTGAGGTTCATTTAGAGTCTTTTGGAAATATTACTGAGGTCATTAAAACAAAAGGAGAGCTATTTCAAACCATGAAAAAAGGGGTCGCTATTTACCCTAAAAGTGATCGAGGAAATAAAGTTTGGACTAAGTATTCCAGTCACTTAAAAACTTTTCAAAGCTCATTAGAAAATCCATATAGATTAGAAATGATGGGTTATGATAATCATACAATGAAGGTTCGCGTCTTAGATGAGAAGGGTTGTGAGCATACGTTTGATTCTCAATTGTTAGGTAGGCATAGTTTGCATAATTTGAGCTTGGTTTTAGCCGTGACTGCTGAACTAGGTATCATGTTGGTTGATGTTATCAAAGCATTTAAAAGCTATACTCCTGAAGCCTCTCGTCAACGATTATACACACTTGAAAAAATATCTCTCATTGATGATAGCTACAATGCAAGCCCTGCTTCAGTCAAGGCGGCCATGCAGACGTTAAAAGATGTGTCTGATTTACCAGTTTTTATTTTAGGGGATATGGCAGAGCTTGGAGAGCACTCATCCGAGAGCCATAAAGATATCGCAAGTTATGCTCGATCTTTGGATATTTGTCTGTATTATGTTGGAGAGTATAGAGATGAGGTTAGAATGGGGTATGGGTCTGATTCGGGTATCTATTCAAAGTATACAGATTTAATAGAGAATTTGGTTTTCAGTGGCAATGAACTAGTCTGGGTGAAAGGTTCCAGGAAGTCTAAAATGGAACGGGTTGTTAATTATTTAAGAGAGAGATATTCATGCTGATTTATGCGGGGGATTTTTTAAGTAGTTGGTTTCATGGCTTTAAGCTTATTCATTATTTAAGTTTTAGGTCTATGTTGGCTCTGATCTTATCATTTGTTCTTACTTTAATTGTGACACCAAAGTTTATATCATTCATGAAGTCGCTTCATTTAAATCTCGATGTTCGAGAATACACCCCTAAGACTCATCAGAAAAAAATAGGAACGCCATCGATGGGGGGCCTTGTTATCTCAGGAGTGGTTGTGTTTGTTTCACTATTACTCACCGATTTTTCTTGCTCTTGGCTGTGGTCGGTGCTTCTGGTATATGTGCTATATACGCTATTAGGTTTTGTTGATGATTGGTATAAATTAACCAAAAACAAGGGTATTTCTGCTAAATTTAAATTTCTTTTACAGGTCATTAGTGCAAGTGTTTTTATGGTTTTTTTATCGGTGGTTGAGCCAACTTGGAGTGCAAAATTAATTATTCCATTTAATAAGTCTTTTGTTTGGGATTTTGGCTTAGTCTCTCTACCTTGGGTGGTGTGGATGATTTTAAGTGGTAGTAATTCTGTTAATCTAACGGATGGTTTGGATGGTTTGGCTATTTTACCGGTTGCATTGACAGCCTCGGGGCTTGCCATTATAGCCTATGTTGTGGGGAATGAGGTTTTATCAAATTATGTTATGATTCCATATGTTAAGGGTGTAGGTGAGTTGTCGGTCGTAGCTAGTGCAATAGCGGGGACAAGCTTGGGCTTTTTGTGGTTTAATTCTTACCCGGCTGAGGTGTTTATGGGAGATGTTGGTTCTTTATCTTTAGGAGCGTTATTGGCGGGCATTGCTGTCATTATTCATGCTGAAATTCTTTTTGCTATTATGGGAGCCGGTTTTGTTATGGAGACTTTATCTGTTATTTTACAGGTGTTGTCGTATAAGTTAACAGGAAGGCGAATCTTTAGAATGGCGCCACTGCATCATCATTTTGAACTTAAAGGTTGGCCTGAGCCAAAAGTTATTGTTAGGTTTTGGATTATGTGTTTTATTTGTGTTGTTTTTAGTCTATTGACGCTGAAAATAAGATGAGTTTTAATCGCAAAGCAATTTTGATATTGGGCGCGGGTAAGACTGGAAAAAGTTTATTACAATTTGCTCTGAGGAAAGGTTATTTACCAACCATCGTTGATTCCAGAGATTTGCCTAGACTGAGTCTTGATTTATCTGAGATTAAGTACTTTGTTCAGATCATGACAAATACGTTTGATACACAGAATTATCACGAAGTATGGATAAGCTCTTCGTTCAGCCCTAGTCACCCTTGGGTGCAATTAGTTCAAAGAAGAAACCATGTTATTTACACTGATGTTGATTTGTTTGTAGATGACAATAGTAAGCCTTTGATATTGATTACAGGAACGAATGGAAAATCTACAGTGGTATATTGGTTGCAACAAGCGATGAACGCACAAGGTATATCAGCAATTGCTTGTGGGAATTTTGGTTTACCCCTACTGGACTGCCTCGATGTTGATTGTCAATACTATATTGTCGAGTTATCAAGTTATCAGTTGTACTGGTCTAAAGCGATAGATGCTGAAGTATCTATGTTGCTTAATGTAGAGCCAGATCACTTAGAGTGGCATGGTGGGTTTGATGCTTATAAGCAAGCCAAACAGAAAGTTTTTTTATCAGCCAAAAAAGGTTATCGACTAGAGGCTTCGAATGGTGAAATTATCGGGGTATCATCCCAGTCTTCTGAATCAGAATATTGCTTAGATGCTCAAGGAGTCATCACAAGTAACCGACATGATCGACATGTTATTCCTCCCTTTTATCATGGGGTAGATAGGCTTAATTTTTTTGCAGTAGCGATAGTGTTATCAGTATTAGGTTTGGATTTAATATCAGCTAATCAAACAAAATTACAACAATTAAATTATAGAGGAGAAGAGACTCTTGACCCGAAGTCTCGGGTTTGGGTCAACAATTCCAAAGCTACCAACATAGCCTCTTCTGCTGCCTGTTTGCAGCGATATATGAATAACAATCAGCCTGTTTTTTTGCTTTTGGGCGGAGTCTTTAAAGAAAAGTCTTTGGGACAATTAAATAGAATTAAAGGGGATTTATCAATAATATTCTATGGTAAAGATGGACGAAAAATGCGAAAGTTATATGAGGGTGATGCGAGGGTGTATGCATCTGCCAGTATGCTAGATGCTATGAAACAAGCAGATGCAATAGCTCCTCAAGAAGCGGTCATTGTATTGGCCCCAGGTTGCGCAAGTTTTGATGCCTATAGTTCATTTGAGTCTAGAGGTGCGGCTTTTAATCAATATGTAGAGGAAGTGATTTAAGTGAAAGTTTCAACATTAAATAATATATTATTTCCTGTTGTTGCCCTGACAACCGTGGGATTAATTTTTCTTGCGTCTATCTCATTGATTATATCTCAACAACAATTTAATACGCCGTTTTTGTTTATTGGAAAGCAGTTTGTTGCCATTGTATTGGGTTTTTTCTTAATGTTTGTTACCTCTAAAATACCGCTTTCTTTTTGGTATCGTTATCATCAGTTAATTTTAATCGTTGTAATATTTTTACACGCGATGCTGTTAGTTCCTGGTATTGGTAGGCACATTAATGGAAGTACTCGATGGATTAACCTGGGCTTTATTAATTTTCAAATTTCTGAATTAGCCAAAATTGGTATGGTTCTTTATATGGCAGGGTTTTGTTGTAGAAAGAATGATGAAGTCAGGGATAAGTTGTTTGGTTTTTTTAAACCTATTTTATTGTTGGTGTTAGTTGCAATGATCTGTCTGATGCAGCCTGATTTTGGTGCTATGGTCGTGATAGTACTATCATCTTCTGTTATATTGTTTTTAGCTGGAGCAAGAATTAGACACTTTTTATTATTTATTGTGATGGCAAGTAGTAGCATGGCTGTATTGGCCGCAACATCACCTTATAGAGTAAAAAGATTAACTTCCTTTTTAGACCCGTGGGCTCATCCGTTTTCAGAGGGTTATCAATTAACTCAAGCATTGATTGCTTTTGGAAAAGGAGGAAGCTTCGGTGTTGGGTTAGGTAATAGTCTACAAAAAATGTTTTATCTTCCCGAAGCTCATACTGACTTTTTGTTCGCAGTTATGGTAGAAGAGGGGGGCTTGGCTATCGGTATGCTGGTTGTTGGGTTGTTTGCGTGGTTCGCCTATTGTGGGTTTAGTACGGCTTATAGCATGGTTAAGAAAAGTCAATGGTTTTCCTATTATTTATCTTTTGGTATAACTTTTACATTGATATTACAAGCATTAATCAACTTGGGGGTCAATATGGGGATGTTGCCAACAAAAGGAATAACTTTACCCTTTATCAGTTACGGAGGTTCGAGTATACTGGTATCTTTGTTTGCGGTAGGCATTTTATATCGATGTGATATAGAGTCTAAGGAGATATAAGTGGGTAGAATATGTATAGCTGCAGGGGGGACTGGTGGACATGTGTTTCCAGCGCTTTCTGTTGCTAAAGCACTCATTGAAAAGGGGCATTCAGTTCTGTGGTTAGGTTCTCAAAGGGGTATTGAAAACAGGCTAATCCCTACGGAAAATATCCCACTGTATACGCTGGATATGAGACCCTTTCGATACCAGGGTATTAAGCGATGGTTAACGTTGCCCTATACTTTGACCAAGGCTCAGTGGCAAGCTTATCATTGGTTAAGTCACCATAAATCTGAATGCGTTTTAGCTATGGGAGGTTATGTTGCAGCTCCTGTTGGTATGGCTGCAATTATGATGCGTACCCCTTTAATTGTGCATGAACAAAACACATGTTCAGGCATGACTAACAGAATATTATCCAAATGTGCTAGTGAAGTATTATGTGGGTTTGATAATCATAACCTTAAGAATAAAGATGTTAAAGTTACCGGTAATCCGCTGATGTCTTACCCCAAAGAATGTCGAACTCAATCTCATACTCCGTTGAGGGTTCTGGTTATTGGGGGATCACAAGGGTCTCGGGCTTTAAATACTATCCTGCCAGGGTGCTTCTCTAAGTTGGCGGAAGGTGCGATTGAAATATGGCATCAGTGTGGCAATAATAGGTTGGATGAAACCAAGAAGGCCTATCAATCACTACCATGCAAAGTGAATGTTTCAGAGTTTATTCAGCCGATGAGCGAAGCTTATGATTGGTGTGATTGTGTGGTATCAAGATCTGGAGCCATGACTGTTTCAGAGGTTTCAGCGCATGGGAAGCCAGCTGTTTTTATTCCTTTCCCTCAAGCAGTCGATGATCATCAAACGTGTAATGCCGAGTGGTTGGTAAATCATAAAGCAGCATGGATCTGTCCTGAAGATAAGCTATCTACTACGTCAATTATTCAAGATTTTTTGTCTCAGTTAATCAACGACCCTGATTGTTATGCATCCATGGCATCGGCCTCTTATGAGTTGAGTTATTATAATGCAACTCAATTAGTTGTAGATGAGTGTGAAAAGTATTTATCAAAAGAAGATGAATATTCTAGGTAGGAAATAAAATGAAATCACAATCAAAATACATTTCACTTGGACATTCAGCTTACGATATTATTCAACAACTCATTAAATATAGTTTAGATTATCACTGTGTATTAAGGATTTATCCAGGTATGAATATGTTGGATGAGCCTGAAGAAAACCATCGACTAATTCGGTTAGTTAATGAGCTGAATACGCATCAACTTGAGAATGAAGAAAGTTCTTTAGTAAAATTAAAGGATGCCTGTATTGAGATAGATGAATCTATATTGCATGAGTCTTTGATCTTGAAATGGTATGAGGTTTCAAAGAATATGCCTATGTTAAATTTACAAGCAGAGTCAATTGACAAGTTAGACCTTGATCACTTTAATCAAAGCGATAGGGTAAAACTCTTGTTGGCACCCGCTGTTCAAGTGAAGAAGGACTACCAAGACTTGAAAACTCTTTTAAGTAAATTCCCTAATTTGGAATACATCAGAATTACTACAGAAAGTAATAAGTTTGAACAGTTTGGGCTGTTGTTATTAGATACAAAAATTAAACACGTAGAATTTGTAAATAGAGTATTTCTTATTGAGGATCTAACACAAATGAAAGACTTTTTTAATCGTGAAAATTTTAGAGGCAGGGGCATGAACATAAGTGTCGGCAATCTAGCCTACTTGGATCAACCTTCACTCGAAATGTTAACCCAAGCGTTTGAAGCTGCTTCAGTCACGTTGAACTATCATTTAGACACTCATTCACCTTCACTATTCACATTTCATAAATGAAGTTTGTATCTTATTATTATGTTTTAAAAAACGTTTAAATTAAAAGGTTTTATTATGCAAAAGTTAGAGCACAGCCATGTAAAGAAAATACATTTAATAGGTATTTGTGGGGTAGGTATGCGAGGCATAGCTAAAGTTTTATGTGCCATGAATTTTGATGTTTCAGGATCTGACTTGAATGGCCATCATACAGTGATTGATGAGCTGGTTTCATTGGGGGCATTATTGTTTCATTCACATGACATATCAAATGTTAATAATGTCGATATTGTTGTCGTTTCAGGGGCTATTTCAAAAGACAACCCAGAAGTTTTAGCTGCTAAAGCTGCCAAGATACCGGTTATTCCTAGAGCTCAAATGTTAGCTGAATTAATGAGGTTTTATTATGGTATAGCTGTTTCAGGAACTCATGGTAAAACAACAACAACCAGTATGATAGCTCATGTTTTTGCACACAATAACAAAGAACCTACCTATGTGATTGGCGGCCATATTCATTCAATGACAGGTGCGAGTTTAGGCAAGGGCCCTTTTATGATTGCTGAAGCAGATGAAAGTGATGCTTCATTTTTGTATTTGAAACCGATGATTGCTGTGATTACCAACATTGATTCTGATCACCTGGAAACATATTCAAATAAACTTAGTGAGTTAATTAAAGCCTTCTCTCAATTTGTTAACCAGATACCCTTTTATGGCCTCGTGGCTCTATGTGCTGATGACCCTTTATTACAGGAAAGTAGATTTACCATCACTCGACCCTACGTTACCTACGGGCTATCCTTAGCTGCAGATTATAAAATTACCAATTTTGAGCCGCATGAAGGAGGGTCTATCTTTAAAATAACTCATCATAACAAAACATTCCCTGTAAAATTAAAGGTTCCAGGTGTTCATAATGCATTGAATGCGGCAGCTAGTTTAGCGGTAGCCAATCATTGTGGAATAGATACAGAGGATGCAATACAATCTTTATCACATTTTCAAGGAGTCAAAAGGCGTTTTGATCGTAAAGGAGATTATGCTTTCATTAATGGTGCTTCGATTAGTATTGTTGATGATTATGCACATCATCCGACAGAGGTTAGAGTTACGATTGAGGCCGCACGTTCCATTTGGCCTAAATGTCGAATCAAACTTGTCTTTCAGCCACATAGATACTCCCGAGTCAAAGCCTTGTGGAATGACTTTATTGAAAGTTTGAGAATGGCTGATGAATGTATCATCCTGCCAATATACCCAGCAGGAGAACGCCCGTTAGATGGGATAGATAATGAGACCTTATCACATGCTATATCGGCACAAGCTATCTCAGAGGACGTGTTGATTGATAAGTTTGAAACGATGTTTGAGGATGGTGATATTGTACTTTTTTTAGGTGCGGGTAATATTACTCAATTATGCCATACCATTTGTACGCGTTTGGAAAAGGTCAATGAAACCACAATATAATGCATCAATAACGAAATATAATTCATGGCATGTGGGGGGAACGGTAGAGGTTCTTCTTGAACCCACTAACTCTGAGGATTTTAAAAAGAGCTTACATTATATAGGTAGTTATCCTGTCGTGTGGTTGGGACTTGGAAGTAATGTTTTATTTGAGGATGGTTGCCTTCCTGCTGTCGTTATTAAAACGAAAAAAGCCCTGAATAAGTTAACCGTTACCCAAGAGGGAATGTATGCCCAGGCGGGTGTTAGTTGTGCCAAGCTATCTCGATCAGCAATTGCTAATGGTTTTGAAGATTTAGCTTTTTTTGCAGGTGTTCCAGGTACTGTTGGTGGAGCGCTATCCATGAATGCAGGAGCCTTCCAGGGCGAAACATGGGAATTTGTAACAGCAGTTGAGTGGCTGTGGCCAGATGGCTCTGTTGATATATTAACACCAGAACAGTTTAATGTGGGTTATCGCCATGTTGTAAAACCAGATGAAGGGTGCTTTTGGGGTGCGTGGTTTCAGTCAAAAAAGGGTTCCCCCTCATCAGGAAAGTCAAAAATTAAAACCTTGCTACAACAAAGGCAATTAACACAGCCTATTGGTAAGTTTAGTTGTGGTTCAGTTTTTAAAAACCCTGATGGAATGCATGCTGCTCAATTGATAGAGTCTTGCGGTTTAAAAGGATTGTCAATTGGGGGAGCTCAAATAAGTCAGTTACATGCAAATTTTATTATTAATAATAATCATGCTCTTTGTTCGGATATATTGGAGCTTGTGGAAACAATCAAAGAACGTGTTTATTCAGAGTTTTCAGTTGTCTTAGAGCCCGAATTTCATTTGTTAAGTGAGGATACTTTATGAAAATTATTGTTGCCTGTGGAGGGGTTTCAAACGAAAGAAACATTTCTCTTGATTCAGGAAATTGTGTGTTTAATGCACTTGTTGAAATGAATAAGAATGTTGAATATTTAGATGTGCGTCACAAAAACATTACTCAAGAGTTAGAGCGCATCAATGCAGATGTTTGCTTTAATGTTTTGCATGGTAACTATGGTGAAGATGGAATTTTCCAGTCAATATGTGAATCCATTGAACTGCCCTATACGGGCAGTGATTTTAACGCATCTGCTATAGCCATGAATAAGGTGCAGTCTAAAAGGATTTTTGCTGCTGATGGCTTACCGACTTTACCCTTCGTTGAATGGATCATAGGGCATAACGACCCTCAACCATCTTTTGATTTTCCCTGGTGCATTAAACCAAGTTCAGAGGGTTCCAGTATTGGTATTATCATGGTTATGAATAACCATCAGTGGTCTAAAGTCAGAAATGAATTACTGAATAAGAAGGGTGAGGTATATCTCATTGAACCACTAGCTAATGGGCAAGAGTTAACCGTAGGCATTATCAATGACCGTGCGATGGCCCCTATATGGGTTAAACCTCAACAGGGATTTTATGATTTTCAAGCAAAATATCAGCGTAATGATACAGAATATCTGTTTGATACAGGTCTTTCTGATGCAGATTTAGACAATATAAAAAAGATAGCGTTACAATCATTTCGAGTGATTGGTTGTCATGGGTGGGGGAGAGTAGATCTTATTTATCATGATGATATGCCGTATATATTAGAGATAAACACGGTTCCCGGTATGACATCACATAGCTTGGTGCCTAAAGCCTATGAGTATGAAGGTGGTTCATTCAATAATTTGGTTTTAGATATCTTAAAATCGGCAAAATTACATTTATCACTAGGAAGCGATTTAGTCCATTCCCTGGATAGTTAATCAGTTAAAGCGTAGGGCCTTTATTCAATAATGATTGAATAACTGATTTATCAGAGGGGTTAGGGTCTTTTTGTTGCAGACATAGCCTAGCTAGATCCATTGAATGTAACATAGGGTTTTTAGCCGAACTATTTAAGGACAGTTGAGTTAAGTAATATTGTTGGATGTTGGCTATTCTTCGACCAGTGCAAATATAATACAAACTCATCATGATCTTTTCTAGTATACATCTATTGCTCTTTTGTAGAGTAGTTGATAATTTATGTATTTTAGTTTTGAGCATGAGTTTTAGTGTATGGAGTGATGGGTGGGCGGATAAGTGAAGTGCATTAATAATATCTCGTTCAGGGATTACCCACCACAGTGCCTTGAAGATAAAATGTCTTAACTTCAAGAGGGGCAAAGAGACTTTCTCTTGATTACTTTCCCCATAAAAGGCATGAAAATACTTTTTACAAGAGGCATTATCTGGGTGTGTGGGGTTTGAATTAAATCTTGTGATCTGATGCAAGTAGAGCAAGGCTTGTTCAAATCTATTATTATCAAGGTTATCGATAAGAATTTGTAGGATGGGTGTAATGGGGTCAAGAATGATGCATGAATTAAGATAAGCAATGAAATATTCTGGAAAATCATTTTTTAATTTGCTGTATGGTGACAGATAGGGTTCAGGTGTGAATGAATTATTTATCATTTCATCTTTATATTTATCTTTGAATGCGTGTGAGAAAAATACTGCATAGTAGCAAGGTTGTATCCAGTAATTCCATCTAGTGTCGTTACCTAAGGTGTATCCATTATCAACATCACAGGCTGCTTTGAGAAATAATTGAAGACTATCGTTATCTCGATTATTTCGATAGTCAGCGTATAGCTTAGAAATAATCCAAGTAGGGTAATTTGGAGTACTGTCGAGTAATGAAAAGCGATATATCCCAATTTTATCAGGGCTTCGAATATTCAATGGTGGAAATTTATTGTGAATATGTAAAAGAAGGTATTCTGTTGAATTGTTATCCACGATGAGTTTTTTAACGAGAGTGGTAGGAATATAATACTCGATATTGGGTTGATAGGTCTTGAATAAAACCTCGCCTAGAAGACCAAGTATCTCTTTATTCGAATTATAGGGTAATTGAATATAACCTTCAGCATTCTTTATATTCATCAGTATGATTTTTAATGTTTCTGGAGTTTGGGTCAGATTTTTGAATAAATCAGGATCAATTCTAATGCATGGATTAGACCGAATAATGTTCTGTAATGCGTGTGCCTGATGAGTTTGAACAGCTTGCTCAAAAGTGATGGGCAAGTACATATGGTAAAAATTATAGCAGGCAAATAAGAGCGGTGCCAGGATTGTTAATTCATGTATATAATCAAGGTTTTCTATGATTCTGAGGGAGTCTGGTATGTAAGAGATTTTAGAGATCAGTTCATGTTGAAATAGGTATAAAAAAAGTAGAGACAAAGAAAAGTTGAGCCAATAACCTAATACAGGTAATTTAGCGGTGTTTGCGAGAACAAGGTTTTTTTGTGTAAGCATGGTAGTTAATCTTCATTGAAGAATACATATTTAATACAGAAGAGAGAGTTAAATCAAGAGTTATCATAAAATGATTCTTATTTATTTGAAAATTAACCGGTGTTTATGCAGATCCTGTATATGATTTCAAAGCATGATCACCTAAGTTATAAACGTAGATATGGAGATGTGATGTTTAAAAATGAATTCTTTGGTTATAGTCTAAAATATATCCAACAACTGTATTCAATTAATATGTCAATGAGGGTTATTACTAATCTTTTAAAAACCATTCCTCAACAATTTATAGGGAATTTTTCATTATCCTTGATTGCAAATGATATGATTATGATGTCAGTCAGTAATCGGACAAAACATTTATTGCTAGAACTTATGATGAATGCTCGGAATTTATCGGTTAAAAATGTATCTGTTTCTCAAAGCAATGGTTTATGTCGTATTATTGAAATCTCTAAGAGATGCTTGAGAATGGCCTTCATAATGCAGACATCGAAGGGAAAAAAATCAAGTTATAGTCAGGCATTGGAGCATTTTATTCATATGGGAGTACACAATAAGTATCTTAATTATTGTCATGTATCATCACGGTTATATGTCAATAGTATAGCACTTGAATTATTGCCAGAATACCAACCTATTTTTCCATTTATCTTTAGAGGGTGGTGGTCTAGGTGGGCTTTATTTAAATCATCTTCAGTGATTATCTTAACTGAAGTCCACAGTCATATTGAATATCTATTAGATAAGGAATCTAGTTTTATTCAGTTACTACCTTATCTATTGAGCTATAAAAAATTATATGCGAGTGAAATTGATCGTATAGATCGATTGGAATCACGCTTATGGTCATGGGTTCATAGGAAATCTATTAAGGTTATTCATCATTGGAAGACAGTCATCATGGCTATGCAGGAATCCGTGATCCATCGCATTTATGAGAAGCTTTTGAGTCAGGAATTTGATTGTAAGGAACTGGAAGGCTTATTAAAGCATTTATTAAAAGATTACAGTGATAATAGTCTGGATATTGATGAAATTATAGGAGAATTATTATTGAGATATTGGAAGATTGGGGGTGATTTGGAGGCAATCAATAATCAATTAAATGGCATTATTTTTAAGCACAATCAAGACAAGGAGTCTTATTCAATTATGGGGGGGCATGCTTTGAGATCGCTGATATCTGAAAGAATGCCAGCTGAGTTAAGGGAGCGTATTGATAATTTGAAAGATGAAGTTTTGTTTACTATAAAGCAAGAGTATGAACAGAATGTAGTAGACCTGATAAAAACTAGTAACTGGGATAAGTTTTATCTGTATCATTTGATATCTCTCGAGGATGATGAGGTTAATAAATTGATTATTCGGCAATTAAGTTTAGACCCCAAACATGTTTTTTGGGTAAATATAAAATATTCTGATTTGAATTTGTTTTCAGATGAAGCAAGTAGTCAGCGCTTAAATGAGGTGTTTATTGAATGGGCTGGAAAAGATGAATTTAATGAGCAGTATTTATCTGTTATTGGGTTGTATGTAAACAGTATAGACTTTATGAGATATTTGATGACAAAGTATTCGACGGAAGATATGTTGTCAATCTTGCCAAAATTAGTTCTTGCGGGCATGGACTATTCGGCAATAGAGTATGTATGTGATAACATGTTGGTGGAGTGGGTTGAGTCAGGGTTGTGGAAAAATAGTGAAAAAATAGAGTCTTTATGTCAGGGTATGCTACGATATAAAAATAATTACAAAAGTACAGATATCTATATAACATTAAAAATACACATCAATTTGAAAAAGCTTAATCACATCAACAATGAGTGGGTAGATTTATATCGAGACATCATGACAATCAAGAATCAAAAGATCCAAGAAGTGTGCGTTAATAACTTTGAAGAATATTTTATTAATTGTTTGGTGAAAGAATTATTAAATGCAGACGTTATGATTGTTTTTATTGAGAATAATCGATTAATAGAATTGATTGAGTCCATATTTATATTGAATTCAAGTGATAGGCTATTTTCTTTGATTAATATTCTTAATCATCCTGAATGGATAACTGAAATGCAGTTTGGGATGGGCAATACAAGCTTGGATAAAGATATTTTAATGCAGGCCTTAGATTTGGGTTTGATTGAGAACAATCGCTACATTAAATTACAAAATTTAAATAAACTATCACTCAATAGAATGAAACAAAATGATGGGCTGTTGAAGTCAGCTTGTGAGTGGTTAAAGCTTGCTCAAAATGATGTCAATTTTGAACACAGGTATGTTGTGCCTCTTAAAGCAAGTTTGATGATGTTGGAGCCAGCATGGTATCAGAATGACCCAGGTTTTCAAGAGGTATATGACGAAATTCAATCTTTTATTAAAAGAAATGAACAAGGGAGTATTCTATGTCAATAAGATCAGATTTAAGGTTAATGATGAGCCTTTATCAAGATGAAGTATTAAAATCTGATAAAAAATCTAAAATCAATCAGTTTCGTTTGATTGATATTCAAAAATTGAAAGATTTACTTCAAAAGAAATACACGCATAATGTACTTTATTCAGAATTGGTAAAATTTAAAAAAGGCATAAGATTTAGAAGGTTGGCATGGTTTCCGTACCTTGTGTTTTTACCTTATAGTCGGTTTGTTAGCAGGTTAGATATAGTCCTTAAAGATTATGGTAAAGATAAGGTTATTAGTTCTTTAAAAGATGAGATAAGGATAAAAGATCAGACTCTGTATGAAACCATAGAAGAAGGCAAGAGACAAGTTTCGATAGTAGGTCAACAAATTGAGCACAAATTCAGTCAGGATTTAAACCTGCAACAAGCTGAAATTAAATCAATGGGAAAGCTTATTAAAAAACTTTCGGAAGAGAATATCGAGTTAAAAGGCATTCTAAGGAGTACTCAGAGTTATCCAAAAAAATCATATCAAGATGATTTTAATAACCTTAAAACAATAGTTCAAAATTTAAGCCATCAGATGAAGGGTGTCTTAGTGGAGAATAAAGCGTTAAGAAATGAGTTAAGGTGTTTAAAAGAACTGGGTGTGCAGGGCAATGATGAGGCTATATCTCAATTAAATTAAGGCGAGGGTAAAAGACTTCAAGACTATTGTGAGGTACGTTGAAGAATATTTGAAATTAAAGCATCAGAGCAATAATGTAACTGATTAATAATCATGATGGAATAATTGATTAGATTGATATTCTGTGACACAATGGGCCATTATTTTGGAGATACGGTATGACGCAAGAAGTAAGAGTTCGATTTGCACCTAGTCCGACAGGTTCTTTACATTTAGGTGGGGCAAGAACCGCTTTGTATAATTATTTACTAGCAAAAGCTATGGGTGGAACTTATATTCTTAGAGTTGAGGATACTGATCAAGAACGCTCCACAGTAGAATCATTAAAAAAACAAATCAATGATTTAGTTTGGCTTGGACTCGATTGGGATGAAGGTCCTGATGCTGATGATTTGTCAGATCGAGGGGATCAAGGGCCTTACTTTCAGAGTAAGAGAATAGGTATCTATAAACAGTATGTTAACAAGTTGTTAGACAGCGGAAAGGCTTATTATTGTTTTATGACGGATGAAGAGCAAGAGAAGGAAAAGGCAAAAGCAGTCAAAGGTGGAAAAGTTTATAAGGTACAAAGTCCTTATCGAAATTTGACGATTGAAGAAGCTAAGATAAAACTTAGTCAAGGAGAGAAAGCAACCGTTAGGTTTAAGATTGACCCTTTAAAAGATAAGTATTTATTTGAAGACCTGATTAGAGGTAGCATAAGTTTGCCCAGCGATATGTTGGCAGATTTTGTTATCGTTCGATCAGATGGTATGCCAGTATATAATTTCTGCTGTGTCATTGATGATCATTTGATGAATATTTCACATGTCTTAAGAGGTGAAGAGCATTTACCTAATACTTTGAAACAGCTTATGTTGTATGAAACTTTTGGTTGGACTCCACCAAAATACGGTCATCTGTCAATTATTGTTGGGCAAGATCGTAAAAAATTATCAAAAAGAGACCAGGCTGTAAGTTGTTCAGATTTTAAAGATGCTGGGATTTTACCGGAAGCTTTAATTAATTATATTTCTTTATTGGGCTGGTCTGATCCGAATGCACTTGAAGTTTTTTCTAAAGATCATTTAATCAGTGCATTTACGCTTGAAAGATTGAATGCATCAAGTGCTGCTTTTGATTTACAGAAATTAAATTGGGTCAATGCTCAACACCTAAGAAATTTGGATAATCATGAATTATGGCAATTAATTGAATCAGATTTAATGAAGGAAAAGTTAGCATTCTCTAGCGACCAAGAGTGGCAAGGTAAAGCTTTAAATATTTTTAAAACGAATGCTAAAACATTAGGAGAGCTGGTTGCTTTACTAAGGTTGGTGGCTAATCATCATTATGACATTGAGGAGAGTGCTAAAGATGTTCTATCGTGGGCAGAAACATCTCCCGTTTTAAGTTTATTTGAGGCTTATACCAAAGATGTTGAAGGGGAGTATTTCTCAGATGATGATGTTAAGGGTCTTTTTGATCATATTAAATCTGAATTAGGTGTCAAAGGTAAATTATTATTTATGCCTTTAAGGGTGGCGTTAATTGGTAAGGCTCAGGGTGAAGAACTCAAAGATTTATTTCAGTTGTTAAGTTGTCGTGAGATTTTGTGGAGAGTTCAAACTTGTCAAAAGAGTGTTGTGACATCATGACTCGTTCATACCCAGCAACCAGAATGAGAAGACTTCGTCAAAAGGGATGGATAAGAGACCTTATTAGAGAGAATCATTTAAAGTGTTCAGACTTGGTTTGGCCAACTTTTGTTGTAGAGGGCAAGCAAATCAAGCAACCTTGTGAAAATTTCCCTGGAGTCTATCGCTTAAGTATTGATAGCCTTTTAGAAAAGTTAAAAGAAGTTCGGGATTTGGGTATTAAGGCTGTTGCCATTTTTCCGGTTATTGATCCTTCCTTAAAAGATAGTAAGGGTTCCGAATCAACCAAACCCTACCAATTAATGGTGAGAGCTATTCAGGCTATTAAGACAACATTTGGAGATGATTTTGGCGTCATTGCTGATGTTGCTTTGGATCCTTATACATCACATGGCCATGATGGAGTGCTTGATGAAAGGGGGTACGTGAATAATGATGCTACTGTAGCCGCCCTTGTTGAGCAGGCCAATGTTTTAGCCCATTGCGGGTGTGATATTTTAGCTCCATCGGATATGCAGGACGGTCGAGTAGGTGCAATTAGAGGCTCGTTAGAAGCAGCAGGACATCACAATGTTATTATTTTATCGTATGCAGTGAAGTATGCCTCTAAGCTTTATAGTCCCTTTAGAGGAGCTGTTGGATCAGCATCTCAATTAGGTTCTAAGGATAAGTCTCATTATCAACAGGACTATGCTAACAGTGATGAATCCATGGTGGAGGTTGAGTTGGATCTTCAGGAGGGGGCGGATATCATCATGATTAAGCCTGCTATGATGTATCAAGATGTTATTTATAGAGTAAAAGAACACTATCAAGTTCCTGTATGGGCTTATCAAGTCAGTGGTGAGTATTCTATGTTGAAGAGTTTTGAAAAGAGTTGCGGTTATCAAGAAAGTGAATTGATGGTAGAGTCTTTGGTTGCATTAAAGCGGTCCGGATCAGATGTTATGATTACTTATGCGGCTTGTGAGGTAGCAAGTTTATTGCTTAAGTAATTAGATTTTCGTTTTCCAATAGGAATGTCCTTTAATAAATATAGACCGGCAATGAAAAACACAACGACAACCGAGAGCCCTAATCGTTGACTGTGAGTAATGTAGGTTATGGATGAGACGGCGAGTGGTCCAATAAATGATGTGGATTTTCCGGCAAACTTATAAAAACCAAACATTTCAGATCGCTTGGATGTGGGTGTCATGACAGTCATAATGCTGCGGCATAATGATTGAAGAGAGCCTGCAAAGGTAGAGATGGTTAATGCCAGTACCCAAAACTTGACTTGAGACGTAGAAAAAATCAAGCAGGTACTGGAGATGATAAGACCTATTAAGCTAATGGCGAGTAGTGGTTTTAGCCATTCAGTAGAGAATTTAGAGCATGAAAAAGCCCCAATGGCAGAACATATATTAGCTGAAATGCCAAGGGTGAGTAAGGATGATAAGGGAAGATGAAATAACGTTGTTGCAAAGATTCCTGTAAAGCTAGTGATGGTTGTCAACCCATCTGAATATAATGTTCGGGCTATTAAGAATTTGAAAATGGGCTTTTTTGGATTAGCTTTACGAATGCTAGAAATGACATTGGATGTGCTTTTGTTGAACTCTGAGTAGTTGAAAATGATTTTGGATAATGAGAGGGGTTTATGAATCAGAGGAAATGAAAAAGCTAATATCCAAAGGCCGACTAAGGGGCCTACAATACGAATATGTTGACACGTAGATTGTTTTAATTTAATTAACGAGCTGGAATCATTTAAAAATAAAAATAAGGCAATGGCTAGGCATGATAAACCGCCGAGGTAACCCAATGACCAGCCGCGAGATGAGATTTTTAGAACATTGTCTTTTGTGGTAACATCTGCAAGCATAGAATTATAAAATACTTGTGAAAATTCAAAGCTTATACTTCCAATTCCAACCATGATAAGCAGGTATGTTGTGTTTGAATGATCGGGGTTGGCAAACCACAGTAGAAAGGCACAAACGGCTGTTATTAAGGTTGTAAACTTTAGCCAATGGTACTGAGATTTATTTTTATCGGCAATAGAGCCTAAAATGGGGCTTAATGTTGCAATCAATATGCCTGATACCGAAAGCATTTTACCCCATTGAATAATGCCTTGTTCGGGACTAGTGGCCAGATGTTGAGCAAAGTAACTTGAGAAAACGAAAGTGATAATGGTTATGGACCAAGCGGATATAGCCCAGTCATATAGACACCATGCATTTTGATAATTTGATTGATTCATTATATATTCTGGTTGATTGCAATAAATAGGGTGTGATCACCCCTCTTAATTTTAAAAACATTGTTGTTTTCAGGCTTTTTCAAATAAGTCTTAATGTCGGATAGGCTATGCAAAGGTTTCGCGTTGATGTCGAGCAAAACATCGCCTGGAGCAAGCCCGCTTAAATAAGCTTGGCATAGGGGATCGACATAAAGAACTCTAACTCCATTAAGCCGCTGCCCGTGGATATCAATTTCATCAAAGTTTTGAGTGATCACTCCATTTAATGGGCTGGAAGATGGTTTTTCTGGTTGTTTTTTAATATTTTCAAGCTGGATTGTCTTGATCAGTTCTTTCCCATTCCGTAGAAGGGTTATTTTGATGGATGTGTCAACTCGGTGAATGTATATTTGTGAGGCCAGATGGTTGGGGTCATGTATGCTTGTCTCATTGATTTTAAGGATGACATCGCCAGCTTCAATACCGGCATGGGACGCATTGGAGTTGGGGGATACTTGGTTTACCAGCGAACCTTTGAGGCTTTTCAAATTTAAGGCCTTAGCTAAAGAGCCGTTAATCGATTGATTTTCTATCCCTAGCTTTGAGGGCAATACATCATGATATTGGATAAGTTGCTTCATGATAGGCAGTGCTATGTCAAGAGGAATAGCGAAGCCAATTCCTGATATGGTGCTTTTACTATTATTCGATGATATGGTTGCGGTATTAATCCCTAATAGTTCACCTTTTGGGGTAATTAGAGCGCCCCCTGAATTCCCTGGGTTAATGGATGCATCCATTTGAATAAAGTCTTGCACATAGAGGGCTCCCAGCGATATTTGATGACGATGAAGGCTAGAAATCACTCCTGAAGTTACACTTTGGTGCAACCCTAAGGGGTTACCAATGGCCAATACTCGGTCACCAATCTGTGGGGATTTTTGAGAAATTTTAATGGGTGTTGTTGAAATTTTACGATTGTTAATTTGTAATGCGGCTAAGTCTGTATGAGGGTCGTACCCGATGATCCGAGCAAATTCTTTTTGGCCATCATTGAAGGTTATAATGATTTGCTGTGCCCCTTTGATGATATGGAAATTGGTTAAGATAAGCCCAGTTTTGTTGAGTATAACTCCAGACCCAGATTGCCCAGAGACGGAAGCTTGATGTTTGTTAAGCTGTAGGCTGATGGGCGATAACTGCTGAACTGTAATGCCAACAACAGATTGCATCGCTTGGTCTACATAGGAAGGGGAATTGTCTGCAGGAGAATAAGTCCATATAAGAAGCAGAGCATAGATAAAAATATTTTTCATGTACGTACTCCATGATTGACCCACAATGTAACATAATTGATGATTAAAGTACAGCTCATCTGCTTTTTGTGTCAGGTTGAAAAATTTTGCCAACTAAAATAAGGTCGGCGAAGATGAAAACACTTGCTTTATTTTGGTGATTTATCTTGATTAACCTCCAGTCTGTCAAATTGGTCAATAAGGTTTTGAAAATCTTCAGGGTAGGGGCAGTTGAAGTCGAGCGGGTTTGAATTTATGGGGTGCTTAAGTTGAAGTCTAATGGCGTGAAGAGCTTGGCGTTTGAAAGGAATGATTAAATGGTGTTGTCGACCGTATTGAGGGTCGCCATAAAGAGGGTGTCGTATGAATTCTGCATGCACTCTTATTTGGTGTGTTTTACCCGTGTGTAATTCACATTCAAGAAGTGTTGCTTTGGCCCATTTTTTGATAGGTTTAAAAATTGTTTTAGCAAAAGATCCTGTGTCATGAACGCTCATGAGTGTCCTTTTTTTAGGGTGTCTGCCTATGGGTTCTTCAACAATTTTTGGGATATGGATGACGCCATGAGCAATGGCGTGGTAGGTTCGACTGACTGTTCTTTGCTTGAAGTTTTGAATCAGGTTTAAGTAAGCGGGGTATGTTTTGGCGATAATCAACACGCCTGAAGTGAGTTTGTCAAGCCGATGAACAATACCAGCACGGGGTAGATTCTGTGATTCAGGGTAGCGATGAAGAAGTGCATTTAGTAGGGTCCCATCTTTTTGACCAGAACCGGGGTGGACTAACATGCCAGCAGCTTTATTAATCACAAGGATGTCAGTATCTTCGTAGAGAATATTTAAGGGTTGCTCTTGGGGTAGATCTATGCTTTCTTGTTGAGGTTTGAACGTAACTTTTAAGAGAAGGCCTTGTGTTATGTTTGTGCTAGCCTTGGTTATTGTTGTGTTATCAACAGACACTTGACCTGTTTCAATAAGTTTCTTTATTTCAGCTCTAGACAGTTGCTTGAGGTGATGTTGTACCAAGTGATCTAGGCGGTGATTTAAGTCGCTGGGTGCTAAATCGAATAGGTATATTGTCAATTTCTGCTCCATGGGTTTATTTCTGTAGATAGTATGATTATAATGCCATGACTAACAAATGTTGAGAACTATTGATGAAGATATTAGTGTTGTGTTTATTATTGTTAACAGGGTGTGCAGATATGCTTGTTTCAGAGAATGAAGATAAACCCTTGTCTTATTTAACTAAAGAAGCCAAATCTTTGTATAAAATGGGGCAGTTAAAATCATCAGCACAGATGTATGAAGCCATAGAAATTAATTACCCTGCTAGTAAAGAAGTTAAACCAGCGATGAAGCGGTTATTGAGTATTTATAAACGACTTAGTGATGAGGAGAGCTTTTTAGATGTTTCTGAAAGGTATTTGGTTAGGTATCCCAATGAGCGTACTTCAGATGAAATTTACTGGCTAAGGGCTGAATATAGTTTCAAAAAGTATCAAAGTAAGTACAGAAAATACCTTATGCTGGGTCAAGCTGACCACGATAAAAAGGTTTTAAATACAGCGAAGCTTGACTATCAATACATTGTGCATAATTTCAAGCATTCAACCTATTATTCCAAAGCCAAGCAGCGGCTATCATCAATTGAGGGGTTGATGGCTTCTCACGATTTAGCAATTGCTGAGTTTTATCTCAATAAAAATAATAAGAAAGCAGCTATACAAAGGGCTAGAAATCTCTTGAAGGTTTACCCCAAAGTATCGAAAGATATTAGGCAACGAGCTAAAGACATCATTGATCAAGGTTGATCTTTTGAGTTAAAGGAAATCTCCAATCTTTTCCAAAAGATATTCGATTAACTCTTGGGCCGATGGGGCACTGTTTTCTTTTAAACTCAGCATTGGCAATGGTTTTTCCCAGGGCATGATTTGTTTTAGCCAATTGGTGGTTACTCATCCAAGTGTCAATAAAAGGGTCTAGTTGGCTGTAAGGAGGGAGGTCATCTGAGTCGTATTGATCGGGTGCTAGTTCAGCGCTGGGTGCTCTTTCAATGATTCGATTAGGGATGGTTAGCTTGTCTAAATTTCTCCATTTTGCAAGCAAGTATACCTGATGTTTGTTAAGGTCATTTATGGGTGCGTATCCACCAGCAGAGTCACCGTACAGGGTGGAATAACCAGTTGAAATTTCAGATTTATTGCTCGTGGCTAAGACTATTGAAGAAGATTGATTGCTCATTGCCATCAGTAGGGTGGCTCGGATTCTTGCTTGAAGATTTTGATGTGTTATGGATCCTTTTTCACAAGGAATCAAGGGGCTTAATCTCTTTTGGTAGGTGTCTATAAGTTCGTTGATGGGTAGATGGGTTAGTTGAATAGTTAGGTTTTTGGTCAGAGTCTGGGCATCTTCAAGACTTATGGGTGATGAAAATTCACTTGGCATATACACAGCGACAATGCGTTGAGGTCCTAAGGCATCATGGGCTAAAGTCAGTGTTAAAGCCGAATCAATGCCTCCAGAAAGACCTATGATTACTTGACGGATAGAGTTTTTCTCAGTGAAATCTGAAATGCTTTGAACAATGGCTTGATACATATGCTTTTCAGTATCTTCAATTTGGATTGATGTTGTTTGTTCATTGAGAGAAGAGTAAATATGATCTTGTTTAAACCGTTGGCCCAGCTGGGATAAAGCACCATTGGTTGTGAGTACGATGGATGAACCATCAAAAACATATTGATCTTGAGTTCCTACGGTATTGCAATAGAAAATAGGTGCTTTAAGTGTTTGGTTGAGTTTTTTAAGAATAGATACTCGTCGATCAAGGCTTCCTTGATAATAGGGAGAGGCATTTAATGTTAAAACCCCATCAAAACGCTTTTGTTTTGGTAACTTAATTTTATCAGGGTTCCACGCATCGTAGCATATTAAAATTAAGAATTTTTTACCCTCAACTGTGATACAAGTAGACTCTTTGCCCTCATGAAAATATCTTTTTTCGCTAAATACACTATGGTTGGGGAGGCATTGCTTGTTAGCAATAGTAATAATAGATTGATTATGAATCACAATAGCGGAATTATAAATCTGGTTGTTTTGTCGATAAGGTGTTCCAATAATCACCCATGCATTGCTGGGGAGCTTTTGTCTTAATAATTCAATATATTGGTGACATTGGTCGATGAATTGTTCATTGAGGAGCCAGTCTTCACAGCCATAACCAGAAAGGCATAGTTCAGGAAAAAGATGTATAGTTGCTTTAGATGAGGTGACTGATTGTAGAATGAGTTCATAATTAAGTTTGACATCTCCAGCGGTGGTGTTGATTTGATGCATGCAAATATTCATAGCCTTCTCGATTAAGGGATTAGTATGGTGGCCAGTGTTCTTTTATCTTGTAAAAGAATATTATGTGTGCGACAGGCTGCGTGAGTCGACATGGTTTCAAGGCCGATTTTGTGGCGGTTACAGAGAAGCAGTAATTCGGAGTGGGGCGGAAGGTATTTAGAGCCTGTACCAATCAGTAATATTTCAAAAGTATTTTGATGAATGAGTTGATCGATTATCTTGAGAAATTCACTGTCATTGTAATGGGTTGATATGGGCTTCAGATTATCCTGTGTAATGAGGAGGGGGCTCGTGTATTGAATGTTTTTTATTTGTATGAAATAAGGTTCTTGCTGGTACTTTTGGATGGAATGTTGGTTCTGGCAGGTGTCTTTGATAAATTTCATTAAGTGAATCTCTTGAAGGCTAAGAAGTAATTTATTAACATGTCATTAGAAAGGGCAAAACTGTGGGTTACAGGGTAATATGAAAGGCCTTTTGAGTCAATGTGTTTGAGGTTGTTTTTGTTGCATAATTGTATGATTTCACTGGGCTTCAAGAACCAGTCATAGCGGTGAGTTCCTTTAGGAACCCAATTGAGGAGATATTCGGCTCCGATAATAGTGCTTAAAAAGGATAGGGTATTTCGATTGATGGTTGAAATAAACAAGGTCCCATTTTTCTTAAGTTTTTGTTCAGCAAGATGAATGATGGGTTCTGGGTCGGGGAGATGTTCAAGTAGCTCAAATAAAATAATGACATCAAAAGATTGTTTTGATGATTGAAGAAATGATTCACCATCATTGCAAATGTAGTTAATATCAAGGTTGTTTAATTTAGCATGAGCTTCAGCAATGTCAATTAATTTATCAGCGCTATCGATGCCTGTGATATGAGCCTTTTCTTTGTGCAAAGACTCACATAATATGCCAGCACCACAACCAATATCAGCAACATGAAGGTTCTCAATATCCCCTAGAACTGAATGAATAAAGCTGGTTCTTAAAGGGTTGATTGCATGCAGCGTCCATAAGGGGCCATTGGGGTCCCACCAATCTTTAGCATACTCTTGAAAGTCTTCAGATTTCATGGGGTTGATTTAATCGTCATTTGCATAGATTTCGCGGTAAGCATTGATGACATGATCCATTTCAATAATGATTTCATCAATGCGTTGAGATAGTTTTTCAATGGGGCTTCCATTTCGGTGTTCATTTTGGAATATGAGCAGAATTTCTTTTAAGGCAGGTACGCCACAATAACAAGTAGCTCCTAATGTTTTATGAATAATTTTTCGACAGGTTAATAGGTCATGTTTATCCATTGCAAAGAGTAAGCTTTTCTTGACATCAGGAAGATCTTTAACCAGCATTGCTAAAAGATCTTGAGCAAGTTTTTCATCGTGATTAACTAGTTTAAGTGATTCAGAGAAATCGATAGGATTTTTCATAAATTTATGCCTCCAAATAAAATTTAGTCAAAGTGAAACCATTCCATACCCTTACTATATAATTGGCTCATGGGAGCTACAATTTTTTCAAGAAAAGATTTAGATTTAGTGCATGTGATATGATAAATTTGATGAGTTGATTTAGATTCAAAAATAATGTCATCACTGCATTTAAGTTCATCTATGAGCCCAAGTCCTATGGCATCACTGCCAATCCAGTGTTCGCCAGTTGAAACAGCGTCAATATCTAGATGAGGCCGATATTTTGACAAGAAGTGCTTGAATTGGTGGTGGATCATATCTAAATCTTTCTGAACTTTATTGCTTGCCTCTTTGGTTGCAGGTGTGAACGGAGTCAGGGTTCTCTTATATTTTCCTGCGGTGACCTGATGAAAATCAATGTCATTTTTTTTAAGAAGTTTGTGCACATTAGGCATGTTCATGACCACCCCGATGGAACCTATAAGCGAAAAGGGATTGGCGGTGATTTTATTCGCACAGGCAGCCATTAGGTAACCGCCACTGGCAGCAATTTTATCAACACAGACAGTCAAAGGGATGTTGGCTTGACGTAGTCTTGAAAGTTGCACAGCAGCCAACCCGTAGTGAGGCACGCTTCCTCCTTTGCTGTCAAGTCGGACAAGAACTTGATCTTGATTTTTTACCAGGGGAATAAGGCAGTCAATAATGCGTCTTAATCCTTCTACTTCTTTGGCCATTATATCTCCATTAAAGTCAATAATGAATAGTTTTTTATCGAGAGATTTAAGGTCCTTTTTAAGCTGTTTAGTGAATTTTTTGCATTGTTTTGGGTCGGTGGTTTTCATGATCAGTGAAATATCGTTAGTGTGGTCATTGCTCCATGATTTAATGGATAAAGTGTGCGCGGATTGATCTTTTTGAGAAAAAGCCATTCTAGAGGCTATAAGCACGAGCAGTGATATTAAGATGGTGAGAGTTTTCGCTAAAAAAAGAAAATAATTTTGTATGAGTTCACTCATTCATTGCTCCTGAGAAAGCGGTTATATGAAAACCATGGTCGACGTATAAGGTCTGACCAGTGATTCCTGCAGCCATATTGGAGCATAGAAATACGCTGGTATCAGCAACTTCTTGGGTTTCAGTATTACCAGGTAGTGGTGAAGTATCGTGGTCGTATTTCAGCATGTTTCTAAACCCTTTAATACCAGCTGCAGCAAGGGTCTTAATGGGCCCAGCGGAGATGCAGTTAACTCGAATACCTTCGGGTCCAAGTTCATACGCTAAATAACGAACACTGGCTTCGAGGCCAGCTTTAGCTATTCCCATGACATTGTAGTTCGGGACGGCTCTTTTGGCTCCTATGTAGCTTAATGTTAGTGCACAAGATTGAGGTTTTAGAAATTGTCTTAATGATTGAATGAGGGCTGGGAAACTGTAAACGCTGACTTCTTGGGTTGATAAAAAACCTGCGCGATTAATGTTTTCACTAAGCTTACCTGAAAGCTGTTCCTGCGGGGCAAACGCGATTGAGTGGATGATGATGTCAATCGTTTGAATTGTTTTAGGGATAAGTGAGCTTAAATTCATCAGCTGTTCATCGGATGATACATCACAAGGTAAAAGCATGTCTGGAGATATATCGGGAAATAGCTTAATGATCCGTGTTTTCATATTCTCATTAGGGTAGGTGAGAATGATATTGGCGCCATGTTGCTGCATGGTTTTAGCAATGGCGTACGCAATTGATCGATTTGAAGCAATTCCAGTAATAATTGCACATTTGTTTTTTAGTAACATGAGTGTCTCCATTCAGGATATTATAGCGATTGGTATGAAAAGGTCAAAAAAAAGTATACATATATAGCTATCTATGTGAATTTTGTACGCAAACAGGGGGTAGGGAATTTGTGGAAAATCAATACCAGCGATAAGAATTACATTGCGTAAGATATCTCCCATAGGTTAATGGGATATGTACTAGATTCTCGGTAGATATGGTGTATAAGTATCTGATAATAATCGATATGTATGTTACGTGCATTAAGGTATTGTATTATTGTCCTTATTTTTATTTTGTTTGAGATAATTGCAATTAATCAGTGTTTTGTTACTATGGTTATATGGCAGGAAGCCAAACGTAAAGCAAGGACGCTTACATGGAAGTAACCTTGAGCAAGGATGCTCAGAGCAAACATAGGATGTGTTTGTTAGGTTCGTCTAGGGATGTGTCTCACGGAATGAGGTTTGGGGTAAGTCAAGGAATAAATATTAGGGCAAGGATGCCCACGACGAGCCCGTCTCCTTCCATTTCCTTTTACTTTAATCTTATTCTATTAATACGGTTGTTTTTACATAGGCAGGCTGTTAATGTTATAGAGTGATTTTAAAAGGTATGTTAGAATGTTATGGATTTTACTTGTGCTTCTGTATGGCTGCGACTATCAATTTCATAATTCATTAGGTTATAGCGAAGCTGAATGGAGTAATTTCAGTAATTCACAGAAAAACAAACTTATCGCTGAAGGCCGACATGTCAAGAGGTCGAATGATAAAATAACTCTTGGCACTCATGAGTCCGTTACCGTGTCATTTATCAAAGGCCAAGCCAAAATGAACAATAATAAAATTGAATATTTTAAACGTGCTGATATCTTCTTGAATAATGGCGGCTGTGGTCAAGTGAAACTTAAGTCAAGTGTAAGTTCTAGGTATTCACCTATAAGCGTCTGCTTTAAAGGAAATATGGTTCTTATAGATAGCAGTTGGTCTGGGGTTTCAGGCTTTGATTTAAGGTTGTTTAAGAACAGTATGTGGTATCGTGGAATGAACTATAGTAATATCAACTCTAAAGGAACAACAGCCCTTAATAATTCATTGATATCGATCGTATTACACACAGCATGAACGACTCAACCTTACTGGCTATAGAATCTTCAACTTCTCAATGCTCTATTGCTATCTATGCTCATGGTCGGATGCATGAAAAATCTTTTAATCAGCCCAGAAAGCATCTAGAAATGATGTATTCTGCTTTCGATGACTTGTTAATAGAGGCAGGTATTTCAAAGGGTTCATTTGATGGGGTTTTGGTGGGTCAGGGCCCAGGACAATTTACAGGGTTAAGGGTTGCATTGGGTTTTGCTCAAGGCTTGGCATATTCCTTAAAAATCCCTCTTTTTGCTGTTTCATCTTTGGCCATTATTGTTAAAGCTCAATTAAGAAATGTATCCTTTTCACAGGCAAATATTGCCATGAATGCAAGGCAGAACTATGTTTATTATGGTGTGTATGATGTCAAGAAATCCGTGGTTACTGCTGCTCAAAAAGACATATGTTTGACGGTGGATCAATGGCTATGTATCCCTAGAGATAGTATGACATCGTTCATTGATTCTACTTTTGATTGGGGAGAGTCATGGGTTAAGGAATCAGGTTCAGATCGATTCTTTTATGAAAAACCCCTTGCGAGTGATTTAATTCAATATGTTCTTGATGCTGAAATAGCAAACGATCAGTGGAAAAAACCGACGGATGTTTACTTGAACTATTTACGCCATGATGTAGCCAATTAGTCATCGTATCATAATGGAATAATAAATTAATTTCAAAAATATATTCTGCTTTGTTTTAGATGTTATATAAGCTGTCAATATCAATAATCAGCCTTGATGGTTTTAAACAGGTGTTATTAAGTGATCAAGTAAAAGTATCTTCTAATTTTTTTCTTAATTTTACAAAACTCGCAGACCTTGCAAAAATAGAAAAAGTTTATGTGTGAAGGGTTTGCATGAAGCTGATGATAAGAAGGTTTCTTCTTCATTTAAGTCATATAATAAATGTGGTTTTTAAAAAACGTTATGTTTATTTGAAATATGTATTTTTTTGCATAAGAAACTGTTTTATAATAAATAGATCTTATTTATTTAACTTTTTTAAGCGATGGCTTTTTATTGTAGAGGTGTAAAATTAAGACCCCTCATTTAGTGTTGAGCACTTGATTGTTGTGTGATGCGTCTTTTTCTGCTACAGTTTGCATCAAATTCAAGTAGAAAAAGCTCGATTTAAATTCTAAGCCAAAGCTTCAGGGTCTAGGTTAAAGCTTTAAAACAATATTTTAAGAGGAGCTTTTAAATGATATTTTTTTCTATCAATAAATATATAATTTTTATATTAACTATACTGATACTGTTTTTCTTCTTTTCTAATGGCCATTTTTTGGCAGATCACAAAATTTACCACCTGAATACCAGTAATCCCAACAAGCTGAAAGAATTCAAGGTTTTGTTTAAAGAGGAGGGTATTGATTTGCAGGTTAGTAACCATGATCTCAAAGAGATCGTGGCATCACCTATTCGTGTCGTGATACAAAAAGCATCACAGTTGGATAAAAATGTTATTGTAGAGGACACTTCCCTAGAGATAGAGGGAGAGGAAGTTGGTATTAACGTAAGATGGCTTCTTGATAATTTAACAAAATTTGAAGGTAAAAAGGCAGTTTGGACAGTTCTTTTAGCTTATCAAAAAGAAGACGGACTAGTGTATGTATACCAAGGTCAGGTTAAAGGGGTTATTGTGAAGCCAAAAGGAAAAGGATTTGGGTTTGATCCATTTTTTAAACCTGATGGCAGCGATTTTACTCTTGCAGAATTAAAGCCTAACAGTGTTAATGCCAGGGCCATTGCGGTGAAAAAATTTACTAAGGATGAGGCAATTGCGTCAGAATACCCCATATTGAGTTGGGAAGGTGATTGGCAGCATGATGATTAATATGATTTAATAATAGTTGGCCGTTTCATCGTTGGCTATTATTATTAAAGCTCAATTAAAAAGTTCATAATCTTTAGTTGTATTAACAGTGTTTTACCACTTTAGTTATCGTTTACTATGGCGTTTATGATGTTTTCGCTGACAGAGTAGTTGCTGGTAAAAAGGATATGTGTTTAACGTTGCAGAAATGGCAGGCACTCAACAATGCTCCGGGGTTATCTTCTATTGATGATTCTTTTTATATTGGGGTGAGTCATGGGTCAAAGAATCAGGCCAAGATCGATATTTTTATGTCAAACCCCTTGCTAGTGATTTAATTCAATATATTCATGATTATGAAGCTTGATGATATACAGAAAAATTTCATGGATGTTACTGGGTCAGTGATTTGAAGAAGTTGCTTATAACTTTTGATACTCGACCAGGGAAGTTTTATACAAAACTCATTAAGTATGTCGAGCATTATGTTTCGACAGATATTCGATCGATGAGCTGGTATAAATAAGCATGAACCTGTTTGGGGGTCATTTCATCAAGTGGAATGGATTTAAGCTCATCAATGAAGGGGTTGCTTATTTCTTTAGTTGCTTTTGCTGTTTGCTTGCCTTGATTCCTTGGATCAGTAGTATCTTGCTTTTGTAAAGTTGTTAACTTTCTTTGGGCATTTTGAATAACAGAAGTAGGGACACCAGCATATTCGGCAACATGAATACCGTAACTTTGACTAGCAGCACCAGCTTCAAGCTTATGCATGAAGATAAGTTTTCCGTGGCTGTCAGTTGCTTGCATATGATAGTTGCATACGCCTTCGAGAGAATCCATTTGGGTCATCTCAAAGTAATGGGTTGCAAACAAGGTTAAAGATTTAAGATGGTTAACAAGGTATTCGCAGGATGACCAGGCGAGGGATAGCCCGTCATAGGTTGAGGTTCCACGGCCGACTTCGTCAAGAATGACCAAGCTCTTATCGGTGGCATTATGTAATATATTAGCAGTTTCTTGCATCTCAACCATGAAGGTGGAGCGTCCTCCGGCAAGGTCATCATTGGCACCTATGCGGGTAAATATTTGATCGATGGGTCCCAGTATTGCTTTTCTTGCGGGGACAAAGCACCCGCAAAAGGCCATGATGTTAATTAAGGCAACTTGGCGCATGTAAGTAGACTTACCTCCCATATTGGGCCCTGTGATGATATGAAGTCGTTCTTTTGGGTTGAGAATAGTGGTGTTGGGAATAAAATTGTCTATGGATTGTTCGACAACTGGGTGACGCGCATCAATGAGAGTCATCCCTGTTGAGTCTTGTAGTTCTGGTCTAATATAATCTCTTTCAACGGCTATCGAGGCAAACCCCGTCAATATATCTATTTTGGCAATTATTTCCGTGTTTTTCTTAAAACTTTCTAAATGATCTTGTAGGGCATTAATAAGAGATTCAAATAGCATTTGTTCTCGTTCAACTGACCTGCTTTTGGCGCTCAAGACCTTATCTTCAAGTTGTTTTAATTCATCGATAGTGTAGCGTTCGTTGTTTTTAAGAGTTTGTCTTCGGATATAATGTTCGGGCACCTTTTTGGAATGGGTTTTACTAATTTCAATATAAAAGCCACTGACTCTATTGTACCCAACTTTTAACGTAGGAATGGAGGTTGATGCTTTTTCGCGATCTTCTAGGTCTGCTAAAAATTGATTAAACTGAGTGCTTAAGGTAATGAGTTCATCAAGTTCGGCATCAAATCCGGTCTTGAAAATACCACCATCCCTTGTGTGCTGTGGGGCGGGGTTTTGTATTGCAGACAGAAGGTCCTTTGAAATGGAATCATGGGGCTCAATTAAGTGACTTAATGGGCCTAAGATAGGGATGTTTTGCATTTCACAGATGAGGTTGGGCAGTTGTTCTAAGGATTGTCCTAGGGCTAATAAATCTCGAGGGGTGGCGCGATGTAAGCCAATTCTGGCAGTAATTCTCTCAAGATCACCGATTGAATTCAGAACGGACTGTATTTTCTTATAGTGATTTTTTTCAATGAGCTCTTCAACAGCTTGATGGCGTTGAGAGACTAGGTTCAATTGATTGCTTGGTTGATGTATCCAAGTGTTAAGTAAGCGTTTGCCCATTGTTGTAGAGGTGCCATCGATGCAATGACAAAGTGTGTTGGCATGAGAGGATGATTTATCCGAAGTTAATTCTAGATGTTGTCGTGTAACCTGTTCAATATGAATAAATTCATGTATTCTATCAATGCTTAAACCAGATAAGTGTTTTAACGAAGTATGTTTGGTTTGTTTAAGGTAGTTAAGCAGGGCTCCGGCAGCACAAACAGCGCTGGTTAGTGATTGACAGCCAAACCCAATAAGATCCTGGGTATTAAATTCTTCTAAGAGCAAAGTGTGAGCACTTTTGAAGTCAAATTCCCATTCGGGTCTTTTGGTTGGAGAGTAGTCTTTCCACGTTTCAAGTGGAGTCATGTTTTCTGGGTATAATATCTCTGAAGGTCGAATGCGAGCGATTTGTTGTTCGATATCTTTTAGATTATTCACCTCAAACACTTTAAATTGACCGCTGCTAAGCTCTAAATAAGCAAGTCCCCAGACCTGTTTGAATTCACAAAGAGCAAGTAGTAATGTGGATTTACTTTCAGTCAGTAGGTGTTCATCCGTTAATGTTCCAGGAGTTATAATTTGTGCAACTTGTCTTTCAACCGGTCCTTTTGAGGTTTTAGGGTCACCAATTTGTTCACATATGGCTACTGTTTTTCCTGCGTTGACAAGTTTGGATATGTAATTATTAGCAGCATGATGGGGGATTCCGGCCATAGGGATGGCTTGTCCACCTGATTTGCCTCGTTGAGTTAGTGTTATGTTTAATAGTTTAGAAGCTTCGATGGCATCATCGTGGAACAGTTCATAGAAATCACCGAGTCGATACAATAATAGGTGTTCGCTATTTTCATTTTTTATTTTCCAGTACTGTTGCATCATTGGGGTTTGTTTTTCAGTCATTGCGTAACTCCTTAATAAGAAGGTTGAGTGCATGAGTTGTGGTTTGCTTTTGAATGGATTCTCGATTGCCTGTTAAAAGGTAGGAATGTATTTTCATATGCTGAGGAGTCAGAATACCAATAAAGATAGTGCCGACAGGTTTTTCTTTACTACCACCACTGGGCCCAGCCACTCCTGTTGTTGCAAGAATGTGAGTGCATGAGGATTTTTTGAAGGCATTAAGCAGCATTGATTTGCAGCACTCTTTGCTCACAGCGCCTGATTTATCGAGTAAGTTTTTGGGGACGCCTAAATTTATTTTAGCTTGATTATTATAGGTAATCCACCCTCCCCAGTACCAGCTCGAGACGCCGGGAGTTGAGGTTATTGTTGACGCAATTAACCCTCCAGTGCATGATTCTACGGTGCAAACTGCTGCTTTTTTGGATGGTATTAATTGATTTAGGCTTTCACCAAGTTTTTGGTTCATCGTTACCTCTAGGTTTGTGTTCAATATTTATATCATATAAGCAATCAATATATAACCCATGAATTAAATCTTACGATGATTCTTTCTGTTAGGGTCGTATTCAAGGGCATGTCATGAAATGAGACTAACCAAAGACATTTAATTGGAGTGTCTTCATTCTAGATAGATTGGGTTGGTATAGGTTATGATTAAGTTGTCTAGTTAATGGTTATCTGTTTGTTGATTATATGACTATTTTATTGAAATTTTGTATCAATTGACGATAATATACAATGCCTGCTATTAAGTTCTATTATTGTCAATTACAATGAGGTTGTTTTGAAAGCATCAGAGATAAACAAAAATGAACAAGATGACATTGACTCAAAGTGTTATCAGACAGTGTTTTTATTCTTTTCTAGAGATATTAAAGAATGGTTTTATGATGATAAGGCTTGTAGTAAAGCTAGAGATTATATTGAATTATTTGTAAATTTTCAGAATGCAAACAGCGTTTATAAAGCCGCACTTGCTCTGCTTTCGGATATTGTTAAAAAAATGAATTTGAAACCAAAAAATAATATTCAGATTGAAGTGATATTTTACCTGAATGATTGGGCCCACAAGAACCTCGATGATGATTTTTTTCAAAGCTCAGAAGTTGTGTGTTTAATGCATTGTCCGATCATGATTAATAAAGAATCATTCCGACCACTTTATCAGCATTATGATACTCAATTGAAATACCTTGTTACACAGTTGTCTAATCGGCCTAGATATATTGTTCCTATGGTGCAAAAAGCAGTCGTGTCGCTTATGAATAGTCGCCATTCTGGTGTCAAATTTTTATATAGAAATTTTCTTATTTTTATTCAGGCTTCTTTTAATTGTTCCCATGCTCAATATGAGTTTGCTTGTATGGTGAGTCATCAAAACATGAATCATAAACAATCAATCATTGAGCTTATTATAGAGAATAACGAAGAGATGTTATTGCATCATTTAGTCAAGAATATGGACCACGTCAGTATTGAGTTTATATTTTCAAACCAGAGTATTTTAGAAGCCTTACAACAATCTTTTAAAAATTTAAAAACCCTTAAAGCAGTGCTAGGTGAAATGAGTCAATGTTGTGTGCAATCCATTCTTTTGAATCAGAAATATTTGTTGTCATTAATCAAAAGATCGACTCAAGGATTTACATTATTTTCAGATAGTGGAATCAGGGAAATAATTTTTGATAAGCTTGATGCTAAAGAGTTTGTATTTGTATTCAAGAAAATACTGTTAGACTTAATATGGAATCATAAACTTCAAGGTTTTGAGCGTACTTCAGATATTATTCAGAAGACCATCCATTTTATGGGTAGCCATATTAGAGCAAAAATTTTTTTAAATGATAATAGTGACCCATTATGGCAGAAGGGTCTTGTTCTAAAAGAAGATGTTGTGACAATGATTTGTCAAAATGTATTGATCAAAGATAGTTTGAGAATCCCTCAAGATTTTAATTACGAACAGGTCAAAGCTTGGTATCAGACTAAAGTGGGCGATAATCAGAAAAGGCGAAAAGATTTTCATGAGGAAGTTATCCATAAAATCATGAAGGCCGATATGGTAAAAATGCTCTATCAAAATAGATATGCAGGGGCATGTTGTGCCATGCTCCAGGATATCAGCTATGATGTAATCAATAATACATACCCTGATATTATCAGTGCTTGTTCTTCAGGGGTCTATATTCCCAATAAAGAGCTGCAGGAGTTGGCCTTGTTTTTGGATGAAAAGAAAAGGGGACATGAAGCGAGTGAAGGCTCCCAATCATTACCTCGTGGAGTGCCTGAGTCAAATAACCATTGAAGATATCTATTGTTGATCAATAAGTGTATCGTCAATATTAATAATGAATTGTATTTATTCTCAAGATATTGAAAATAAGTTACTTTAAAAACATGGCTAATAGATGCTTGATGATTGCTGAGTGAAAGAGAAAAAAACAATCTTCATTTTATCCTTATAGTCTGTTAGTCTACTACAATGATTAGTTTAATAATGGGGTAGAGGTATGAGTGATAATCGCAAAAAAGCTTTAGAGATAGCGCTGAGCCAAATTGATCGACAATTTGGAAAAGGCTCTGTAATGCGCTTAGGAGAGGATAGAACAAACCAAGAGATTGAGGTTATATCAACGGGTTCATTGGGGCTAGATATTGCTCTAGGTATTTTGGGTTTTCCAAAAGGGCGTATAGCAGAAATTTATGGGCCAGAATCATCGGGTAAAACAACGTTGACTTTACATGCTATAGCATCATGTCAGAAAGCAGGAGGTCAAGCTGCTTTTATCGATGCAGAACATGCGCTTGATCCCACTTATGCTGAGAAGTTAGGTGTTAATGTTGATGATCTATTAGTCTCTCAACCGGATACAGGAGAGCAAGCTTTAGAAATTACTGATATGCTTGTTAGGTCAGGGGGAGTTGATTTAGTTGTGATAGATTCAGTGGCTGCACTAACCCCTAAAAATGAGATAGAAGGTGATATGGGAGATCAGCATGTTGGTTTGCAGGCCAGATTAATGTCACAAGCCTTAAGAAAGCTAACGTCCAATATTAAAAGGTCAAATTGCTTGGTTATTTTCATTAATCAAATTCGTATGAAAATTGGGGTTATGTTTGGAAACCCTGAAACAACGACTGGAGGTAATGCCCTTAAGTTTTATTCTTCGGTTCGCCTGGATATCAGACGAATTGGCGCTTTAAAAAGAGGTGATGAGATATATGGGAATGAAACTCGAGTCAAAGTTGTTAAAAATAAGGTGGCACCCCCATTTAGACAAGCTGAATTTGATATATTATATAGTTTAGGTATCTCGAGAGAAGGTGAAATAATTGATTTAGGGGTTAAGAATAATATTGTCGAAAAGTCAGGAGCTTGGTACAGTTATTCAGGTCAGCGTTTAGGTCAAGGTAAAGATAAAGCGCGGGAATATTTATGTGAAAATCCAAAACTAGCAGCTGAAATTGAGGCCAAGATTAAAGACATTATGATACCTTCGCGTTCACAAACTAAACCTATAGAAGAGGATGCTTGATAAACAATCACAAGAAATCTACAAGAAAGCTTTAACATTATTATCCAATCGTGAGCATTCTAAGTTAGGGCTAAGGCGAAAATTGCTGCAGAGAGGTTTTCGAGGTGAGTCTTTAGACATTGTTTTAGATAAGTTGGAAAATGAAGGTAGTTTAAGTGATCAGAGGTATGCAGACTGTTATGCTCGGCATCGTTGTTCATCGGGTTTTGGGCCTAATCGAGTTGCACTGGAGCTTAGGGAAGAGGGTGTTTCTGACATATTTATTGATGCAGCCATAAGTTTATTAGATTTTGAGTTTGCTTCAGGTAGAGATCGTTATTTAAATAAGCTGAGTCATTTGGATGAACCTGCTAAGCTAAAAAAATTATGGCAAAGAGGTTTTGATTATAAGGAAGATGCTTTTGAGTCATCGTGTTAATAAGGGGTGAAGATGGAAGTCAATAAAATACGAAAGTTATTCATTAAATATTTCGAGGAAAGGGGGCACAAGCATGTCGAGTCTAGTCCCTTAGTTCCTCAAGGTAAAGACCAAAGTTTATTATTCACCAATGCAGGAATGGTTCAGTTCAAGGATGTATTTTTAGGCAATGATAGCCTTGCTTACAATTGCGCGGTAAGTTCGCAAAGGTGCCTAAGAGCAGGTGGTAAACATAATGATCTTGAAAATGTTGGTCACACAGCAAGGCATCATACCTTTTTTGAGATGTTGGGAAATTTCAGCTTTGGAGATTATTTTAAAGAGCAAGCGATACATTATGCGTGGGAGTTTTTAACGTTGCATTTAAAGTTACCTAAAGATAAGTTGTGGGTGACGGTTTATAAGGATGATGACGAGGCATACAATATATGGAAAGATAAGGTAGGTTTTCCTGAAGATAAAATTATCCGATGCGGAGAAATAGACAACTTCTGGTCGATGGGCGATACGGGGCCATGCGGGCCGTGTTCAGAAATATTTTTTGATCATGGGCCTGATGTTGCAGGAGGGCCTCCTGGATCAGAAGATCAGGATGGAGACCGGTTTGTAGAAATATGGAATATGGTATTTATGCAATACAATCGTGATAACAACGGTTTGCAGCCATTGCCTAAGCCTTCAGTAGATACGGGCATGGGTTTAGAGCGTATTGCTGCGGTTATGCAAGGAGTTCATTCCAATTATGATATCGATCATTTTCAATACCTACAAAATCAATTGTTTTCTAGATTTTCAACTGTTCAATGGAGTAGAGTCGCGGGTCAAGTTATTTCAGATCATATAAGAGCCATTTGCTTTTTATTGGCAGATTTTGTTTACCCAAGCAATGAAGGACGGGGGTATGTTTTAAGAAGAATATTACGACGAGCTGTAAGGTATGGTTATCAGTGTGGTCAAAAGGATCCTTTTCTACATCAATTAGTTGATGATTGCATTCATCTTTATCAAGAAGTATGCCCTCAACTTGTGAATGATGGTGATAGAATTAAAGACATTATTCTATCAGAAGAGGTCTCTTTTTACCGAACAATTGAACAAGGAATGTTATGGTTTGATAAGTATATGCAGGAGTTAACAACCGATACTCTCTCTGGAGATAAGGTGTTTAAACTATATGATACTTATGGCTTTCCTATTGATTTGACGGCAATGATGGCTAAAGAGAGAGATGTCGATATTGATGAGGAGGGTTTTCAGAAGTGTTTACAAGATCAAAAAAGTCGATCACAAAAGAGTCAAAAGTTTAAAACAGTTGAGTTGGAGTCTTATCGACATCTGCCAGAATCAGAGTTTTTAGGCTATGATCAAAGTGAGGTCGTTGCGACAATCATAGCTATGAATGAGGGGGAAGGTTCTGTTGAGGCGGGTCAAGATGTCGCTGTTGTTCTAGATCAAACTCCGTTTTACGCAGAATCTGGTGGACAAGTGGGGGATTGTGGTTGGATCTATGGTCCAGCAGGGCTGATGAGAGTGACTGAAACACAAAAAAGTTCCCAAAGTATTGTGCATTATGGTCGTGTTGAGGAGGGTGTTCTAACAACAGGGGAATCTATTCGAGCGGTGATTGATGATCGTCAGGCTATTGTGCGTAACCATAGTGCAACGCATCTTTTACATGCAGCATTAAGATTAGAACTGGGTGATCACTTAGTACAAAAGGGCTCATTGGTAGATGCCGGTAAGCTAAGGTTTGATTTTAGTTGTCCTAAGGCGTTAACTAAAGATCAATTGAATAAAATTGAGGTTGTTGTTAATCATTGGGTTCAGAGGAATTTTGAAAGAAAAACTCAGACCATGTCACTTGAGCAGGCGAAAGATTCAGGAGCCATTGCTCTTTTTGGTGAAAAGTATGATGAGAACGTTAGGGTGGTTAGTTTTGGACCTATTTCTACAGAGCTTTGTGGAGGTACTCATGTAGATTTTACTGGTGATATTGGTTTCTTTTCTATTGTATCTGAGTCCAGTGTGTCTGCGGGTATTAGAAGGATTGAGGCAATCACTGCGTTAGAGGCCCTAGCTAGGTTTCAGAAAAGTAGGGCAATTATCTCCGATTTAACGACATCTATGAGTGTTAAAGAAGAGGGTTTATTGGATAAATTTAAGCAGATGAAAGAAGAGATTAAAGGCTTAAAAAAATCTCGTGTAGAAAAATCAGAGGGAGTTGAAGACTGGATTAAAGAAGAGACTGTTTTTAACCGCATAGGATGGTTGGTAAGAAAAGTAGAAGCTGAACCTGGTTTATTAAGAATGTATGCTGATAAAATACGAAGCTTTAATGGGGATAGAGTGATCATTTTAATGAGTGCTAAGGATAAAAAATATAATGTTTTATGTACGATTAGTCATTCGCTCAAGGGGTTATATTCTGCTAAAGAAATATTGAATGTTTTAATCAACTTCAGTGGTGGACGTGGTGGGGGTAAGGATACCCTGGCTCAGGGTGTTTTAGATACACAGCTTCAGGTGGAAGGTGTCAAAAAGCTATTAACTGATTGGGTAAAAAGCAATGAAGACTGAGCTTTTGGTTAAAAAGTTTGGTGGTAGTTCTTTGGCCAATAGTGAGAGAATCGATAACGCTGCTAAAATTATTGCAGAATCTTATCAATCATCTAAGGTATGCGTTGTGGTTTCTGCAATGTATGGGGAAACAGAACGTTTGAATCAATTAAGTCAAATGGGTTCCGAGTCAGGTGGGCGAGAGCTTGCAGCTTTATTAGCTACTGGAGAGCAGGTAGCTGCATCATTATTGAGTATGAGTTTAAATCGTTTAGGGTGTCCGGCTCAGTCCTTTCAGGGTTGGCAGGTTCCGATTAGAACAGGGGAGTCATACGTTAATACCTCGATAGAGGGTGTGGCTGTTTCCAAGTTAAATCAAGTATTAACTAGGGGTGTTGTACCCGTTGTTACGGGGTTCCAAGGGGTTAACGACGATGATGAGATTGCTATCTTACATCGAGGGGGGTCAGATACTACTGCAGTAGCTTTGGCTTCATCCTTAGGGGCCGAGAAGTGTCAGATCTACACTGATGTAGAGGGTGTCTGTGGGGCGGACCCTGCTATGGTTGCTGATGTGGGTGTTCTTAAGGAGCTCAGTTATGAAGAAATGTTAGATTTATCAAGTTTAGGTTCTCAAGTATTACAGTTTAATTCAGTTGAATTAGCATGTAAGAAGAGTGTCACGCTTCAGGTTTTATCTTCGATCAAACCAGGTGATGGAACTTACATTGTTGCAGAGGAAAATTTAATGTCACACCCAAATATTAGAGCGGTAGCTCATCACAATGAACAGGCTCAGATAGCGATTGAGGATTTACCTAATGAAAAAGGGGTAGCCTATAAGATACTTGAGCCATTAGGAAGGGCCGGTGTTAAGATTGATATGGTTATTCAGAGTATTTCGAGTGAAGAAAATAAATGCTCAATGAGCTTCACTTTGTCTAAGCAGGATTGTTCTGATGCTATGAGTGTTATTTCACCCATCGTGAGTTCATTGGGTGGTGTTTTATCTTGTCGTAAAGATCTGGCTAAGCTTTCAGTGGTCGGGATTGGAATGAAATCAAGGGCCGGGGTTGTGTCTTCAGTACTGGCTGTGTTAGCAAAGGATGGAATTAATATTGAGATGATGAGTACTTCTGAAATCAATATTTCAATGATTATTCATGCTAAATATATTGAGTTGGGTGTGCGTTCTTTGGTTGAAGCTTACCAGCTAAATAGGTTAGATCTTATGGTTTCTTAGGTGTTGATTTAAATCTTATAAATATAAGTCTTAGTTGAATTGCAGTCAATATCCTACGTTAAATAATATTTTTTTCTAAAAAACTTGAAAAAACAATTGATTTTGTTCTATAATTAGATATGGATGGTAAATAAAGTTATTTAAAACACATTTTGATTGAATTTATCATCATAATAACGTAAAAGATGTGTTTTTAGCGAACAATACGGAGAAGGAAATGTTAATTTTGACCAGAAGAGTTGGTGAAACCCTCATCATTGGCGATGATGTTAAGGTAACTGTTCTTGGTGTGCGTGGTCATCAGGTTAGGATTGGTGTAGATGCACCCAAGACTGTGTCCGTCCATCGTGAAGAAATTTATCAGCGTATTCAATCAGAGCAGTCCGCACAAGAAAGAAAAGATGATTCAATTGATCTTGGTGATTGATTATAAATCAATCCAGTGATAAAATTTACTGTGATTGGAGAGGTGGCCGAGTGGTTGAAGGCGCTCCCCTGCTAAGGGAGTATGGGTGAATAACTCATCGAGGGTTCGAATCCCTCTCTCTCCGCCAGAAATAATTATAAATAATATTTTAACCATGATGAGTATGACTTCTTTTGTTTTGAGGAGTTGATGGACAGATCATTAATTTCTAACAGAATCTAACGTTTTCTGTGACTATCAGTAGATAGTGACAGGAGAGGTTGTAGTGATGATTATTTTGTATAACCAAGTTCTTTTTCTATGACCTTGATTATTTTTGGTGAGTCTGGAGGCGTTAAGCTACTAAACCAGTCAATCAATTGACCATCTTTATCGATGATATATTTATAAAAGTTCCATTTGGCTTGACCTAGCATACCGGCTTCTTTGTTGAGCCACTTCATAAATGGCTTGGAATTTTCGCCGTGGACTGTTAATTTTTGAGTGACCGTAAAAGTGACTTTATGTTGATTAAAAAAGAAGTTTTTAAGTTGTTCATTGGATAGGGGTTCTTGTTGTCTAAATTCATTAGAGGGAATGGCAATAACCTCGAGCCCATAAGGCTTGTATTTTTGATACATATTTTCTAAGGGTTTTAGCTGAGATACAAACCCACATTGAGATGCGGTATTTATGACAAGAATGACTCTGCCTTTCATTGAAGCAAGGTTTAATTCATTTCCATTTAATAAAGGAAGGGTGAAGTTATGTGCGGTTATTTGATTAGCCATAATGGATGAGTTTTGTAGAATGATCAGTAAAGCTATGGTTAATATTAACCGGATTCTCATGAGCGCTTCAATGATTGATTGGTATTATCGTTATTAATTGCTTTTTTGGGGGTGTCTTTCGGGGATTGATGGTGTTGTAATGGCTGGGTTTGAAAGAATTCATAACGGTCAAAATTATTGATGATGAAGGTGACAAGGCATAAAGTAATACTGATATTAATGATGCATTTAAAAATAAAGTAATTGATAGATATGATGTCATGATGGTAGGCTTTGTAGTCAAAAATAATGAAGAAAAGATAGGGGATAAAAACACAAAGGCTAATAGGGAAGAAGTTTTGAATATTAAGAAGCCATAAACCTAAAGAAATAATAAAGCATAGGATTAGTATAGACGGTTTGGTGGGGCTCAAAAATAATTGACTGTAGGTCCCTGTATAGAAAACAGTCATGATTAGTGCATATTGAATTAGATTGTCTTGTGAGATTTCTACAATGGGTGTGGGTATTAAGTCAGCCAACCCGATGAAGGGAATAAGTATTAACAGATTGATTAATGTTGGTATAAGCGGGCGAGTCATGCTTCATTCCTAGGTATAATGCACTCAATAGATTGTCATCAATCACCGGAGATAACCCTAAAATACTAAATTATGCATACCTTAGCAAATACTGTCGTAAAAAATAATGATATAAGTATTATATTACTGGAGTTGAAATAATTAAATAGTCTATTAAATGGAATAATGGTACAATAATGACTATGGGGTTTGTAAGAGGAAATTAAAATGTTCAAAAGGATTTTTGCTGGAGCACTTTTATTAATGTTGTTGGTTTACATTGGTGTTTGGTTGTCTGCTGGGATGTTAATTAAGAGATATTATATTTCAATGATAGAAAACTTAAATAATAGAACGGGTCATTACCTATCAATTCCGTCCAAAAACTACCAGTTATATTTAAGTGGTTTCCCGTTTAAATACCGCATGACCTTAGAGAATGTTAAGTTAAAGCCGGGGCTTTATTTTTTCAATGGCCTTGGTGAAGTCCCTAGTGATATTGAGATTAAAGGTAAATTGATTTCAGAGTGGAATCTTGTTGCTAATAAAGTAATCATTAAATTTCAAGGGACGGGTGGTAATCAAATGACCTCTGAAAATATGATTCTTCCTTCACTTGCATCTCTTCGGACCCTTGGCAGCAAGAAAAATTCTCTTGAGTATGTGAATTTTGAAATAGGGTTCCATCATGCCCTGTTATGGAAATTAATGGCGCATGAAAAAGGTGGGCTTGAAGATATTATTAAGGGTGAAAGTATTAAGTACTTAACGGTAAAGATCAACCCTTTCTTTTTTAAGTCTGAAAACCATACTAAGAATATTATCAAAACACCTATTCAGATGCATTTTAGAACAGATCAATACTCAGATAGAAATACCATTCATTTTGATACCGAGCCATTTTCTATGTGTACAATCCCTGATTATTCTTCGGTCTTTGGGGAGAATACACTGCCATCGATATTTGAGAAATGTCAACCCTGGACATTAGATTATGATTTGGATATAAGCTTCTCACCTGAGATGAATAAGGTGTTGAAGGAGGGTTCATTTGAGGGGATTATGACTAAGCCCTTTGGTGTAAAAAGTAAACTAAACTTACATTGGAATTCCTCTTTGGAGCACCTACAACTTTATGTAAATTTTCCTTATCCCTATTCTTTTTTTGACTTTAAGCAGTTGCCTGATACGTATATTTCATATGAATTTTTTGATGATTGGTTTGATCAGTATGACATGAGTGCAACAGATATAGATTTATTCAATAATTTAGAATTGAAGGTAATGGGTTCGCATCATTTCAAAGATTACTTTATGCCCAGCCAATCAGAACCCCCTCTAAAATATTTGTATATACCTAGCAATAAAAGCTCTCAGTTGTTATTAGCTCAAAGGTTGCTGGTTTCTTGGGGGTCTCTTGGTAGGGTTCTGAATAATAGTCAATTAATGAGCTCAGCTAGGTTCAAACTATCGAGTGCTCAAAAGGGTAAAATATCTTTTGATGTCATATCTAAGTACCAATCTAAATTAAAAGGTAAACTTGAGATTAGTGAAGAAAATGCTTTGGGCTTTTTCTTAGGAGAGTCAACATTGGCTCCTAAAGTTAAGATTACTAACCTGGGTTATTGGGTGGATGTATACACTACAGGCATCAAGGAGTTTTGTGATTTGAAACAACACAAGGCCTGTCAGGGGCTTAAGAAAAAAGTACTTTCTTGGGCGGGTAGTAATATGAAGAAACCTTTGCCCGATGAATATATTTACGATGCTAAGAACAACCCTAACGATATCTTAGGTCTTTTCAATATTATTAACGCATGTAATATGGCGTGCTATTCAGTTGGTACACAGCCTACTAAGCATTAATTGATAGGTTTTATTGTCGAACAGTTTTGCAAGACCCTGTTATGAGGTGTGCTGTGTCTTGCAGTAGAATATCATCTGCCATCATTAGAGTTCTTTTATCAAATTAAGATGTGGTGGGATCAAATTTCTTTTCATAACGTTTGAGTATGTCAAAGACTAAGGCTACTGAAAAGCACAACGTAAAGAAGAATATGGGCAGCGGGTATTCAGTTCCGTCATGAATGAAGCTCATGATCAGAGTGATGATGGTGCAGATACCATAATAGATAAACCCATAAATAGATGAGGCTGTCCCTGCTATTTTTTGGTACGGCTCAAGGCCTAAGGCAATTGAATTAGGAATAACGAGGCCCAGACCCGCCATAATCACGAAGGTACTGAGCATTAATGCGCCGCAAGCGAGCCAGATGTTAGGGTGGATTAATAGTCCGGTAAATAAGCTTACAAGCAAGATGCTTGATCCTATAATGCTCGTTCTACACCCGTATTGAATAATGGTTCTTGGGCATAGAGAACGAGTTGCCAGTTGGTGAGATATTTGGCCCCCAATAAACCAAGCTGCTGCAATAAATATAAACATGAGTCCATGCAGTGAGGGACTAAGGTGTAAAATATGTTTGAAGTAAAAAGGGCTTTCTTGGAAGTAGCAAAAGCCAACGGATATGGAGCACCCAGTTAAGAATGCGCATGCGAGGGTTTTGGGGTTGGTTAATAGAATTGAAAAGCCTTGTAAGAGTTTAGTTTGTTTTTCGATAGTGTCAGGGCGTGTTTCGGGTAATAGGGTTAAAATGCTAAGGCACATGAAAACAGCTAGGCCTATTAGCACAGGAAAGATGGAGAACCAGCCAAAATATTGGTCAAGCAGTCCTCCTGCAATAGGTCCAAGAGCAGGGGCTATAGCAAGCGAGCTTCCAATGAGAGAAAACACACTGGAGCGTCTATTTAAGGTGAAGGCATCTCTGGAGATGGCGTAGCCAATAACGGACCCTGCACTTCCACCAAAGGCTTGAACAATGCGTGAAAGTAGAAGTGTGTCTATGGTGGTTGCAAGGTAGCATCCAATGCAGCCTAGGGTATAGGTTGAAAAGCCAATTAAAAGGGACGGTTTTCGTCCTATTCTATCGGAAAGGGATCCCCATAATAACATGCCGAAGGCGTAACCAAATAAGTACAATGTTAAAGTGGTTTCTGCTAGGGATTCCGAAATGTTAAAGGCTTTAGAAATATCAGGTAAAATGGGGCTGTATATACTCTCTGACAGATTGGGAAGAATGACCATAGCAATAATGATCCAAACTTGGGGGGACTTGTTAATCTTTGTCGTCATGATTTTTCCTGGTATGAGTTGATGCTATGGGTGAGCCCAAGTGGGAGGTAGATGCAAGACAATACTACCGCGGTGTAAAATAGGGTTTCGAATGATGGTGGCATTGGCATGTAGGTTAGGTAAATTAGATAGCAGCATGAGCCTACAAGAGCAGACCCTAAAAGACCCAGGGTCTTATTAAGTAAAGAGCTGCGTTTCGGTTGATTGATAGGAAGGAGTGCTGCTAAGGTTTGAGCTAACATAACACCCCAGCAACTTAAGATATAAGGGGTTTCATGGGCATGCAAGATGACGACGAATGTGCATAGTATGAATAAATATACCATGACAAGACGTTCTGAGTAGGCAGAGATTGAGGCGTGGTAGGTGGTGATGTGAAGTGCTGCAAAGGCAAAGCCCCCTAAGATATCCAGGGTATTATGGTAGCCTAATTGGATTTCGGCAAGACCGATAGCTAAGATAATGGCGGCTAGAGGGATTTTTTGAATGTAGGATTTCGAGCAGTAGGCAAGGTAACCATATACAGCGGTTGATGCATGCATGTGACCACTTGGAAAAGCGAAGGTGGAACTCGCATAAGGCAGTGAGATATGAAATAGAGCTTTGAGCCATACATTGATGATAATAACGGACATCAGTAAGTAAGTAGCTCTTAAGGTTGATTGAGGGTTGTCATAAAATACCATTAACCACAACCAAATCATGATGGTAGAGGTGTTGCTGAAGATAATAAAGGGCTCAATTAATTCGATCATGAATGTAAATATACATTGAATGAGAACATAAACCAAGTAATTTTATTGCATCCCCTTAACAGGGTTGATAAGATAATTCCAAGCGCCCGTAGCTCAGCTGGATAGAGTACCTGGCTACGAACCAGGCGGTCGGAGGTTCGAATCCTTCCGGGCGCGCAAGAGTTTAGCTAAAAAATTTATTTGCTTAGAACAGATAAATTAAGTTATAAATTTTAGTTAAATATTTTCAATATTTATGGAGAATGTGAATGAGTTTTAATAAAGGTTTAATGGTCAGTGCCGGGCTTGCTTTATCGTTGAGTGTGTTGGCTGGGTGTGCCGAAGATCCGGATGATATTTCAGCTAGTTATGTATCGGTTTCAACTTATAAAAACCAAAATTGTCAGCAGTTGATGGTTGAAAATAATAGGCTTTGTACAAAGCTAAATAAAATGCATGGAAGTTTGCGTACTAAAGCACGTAAAGACATTGCTAAAGCCACTGCAGGGGCTGTATTAACACCTTTTATCTTTTTAACGATGGACGGTAAGAATTCGCCTGAGTCAAAAGAGTTTGCACGATTAAAGGGCTCTTATGAAGCTGTTCAGGTTAAGGCCAAATCAATGCATTGTAAAATGGCTAGGTTTAAAACCCCACAGAGTATATTAGCGGCTTCTAAAAAGCCTATTCCAGCTAAGAAAGAGACTATTTCCTAATTCAATTATTTTATTTGTTCTAAGGCTCATTTCTACTTCAAGGAATGGGCCTTTTTTAAGGGTCTAATCATTTAATTATCTAATCTTTTAACCCTACTATGACCGTCACCGTCCTCGATGGCATGAGGCTTATCACTTAACGCTGATTGTTGGTTTATGACTTGCCCAGCAAAGTTTCCAGCTAATATTCCTGCTGAGTTTAGCGTGTCTACGGCATTTTTGTTGCTGGGCTCGGAAGTGATTTCAGTGTTTGATTTATACATAGCTTCTTTAATGGTGTTGATAGGTAGGACGTTCATAATGTCTTGATAGATTTCTTTCATGGATGACCAGATGCTATCAGCGCTGAGGTTATCATAGGCACGTGAAGAGAAGCATATGACTTCAACAAATTTTAGGGCGTAGAAAACGATGTCTTTCGTCATGGCTGCATGAATTCCAGTTAAGCCAGTAAAGTATATTGCCAAAAAATGCATAAGAATGGTTGAAAATTCATAAACTATTGTGCTGAATGCAATTCCTGAGATGATTTGATCTTCAAGGCCTGATGGGTTGTCAAAATCTGATACTATGTGCATAAAATAACGACAGGATAGGTAGAGAATGTAAAAGCTTGAGACCACTGATGTGCCTAATAATAGTACGGCGGGTAAGGCCCAAATAGAGGCAGTAGTATAAACTTCATTGGCTGCTAGGCTGCATAAACAACTGATCAGTCCAAGCAGAAGGAAAAGTGATACGGGGTGTTTAATTCCTAGAGGAAACTGAGATTTTAAATCACCATTATCATCATAGGTTGCTTTTGAAAGAGGAGCTTTCTTATTGTCCTGACTAAGGCCAAAGGTAAGGCTCATGGCCATAAACCCCATGGAGCAATACTGAAAAAAACCTGAAACAGAAAGAAACGGAATAAAGTATGTCATTGCCCACAGAAGCACTACAATTGTGATCGTCTTTCGTAGGAGTTTGAACCATGTAGACTCATCCTGGTTACTAGATGGTTCAGCGTGTTTGGTTTTTTCATTGGAGATGTTGCTAATTGACATTGCCATGATTAAATATCCTCGGTTAGTGACGGTGTGGTCATAAGCATAGATTATAAAATAGCGCTTGATATAAATCAACATAGGTGGGCTGTTTTGTTAACAAGGGCTTTAAAGGTTTATAAGTTATACCCTAGTTGCTGAAAAATGTAACATAAGAGTGATTTTATGTCAAGGTATGGGTAGGTGGGAGGTTTTCTTTTTTTGAATTCAAGCTATCTAATGCTGTTGTTATACTTCCAATTCAGCGGAGGGTTCTTTAGAGGGGGCGCTTATTTTCAAGCTTTCAATGTCTTGAAATCTCTGGGTAAGTTTTTTAGAAGAGGTGTGTACCTGTCCAACATCATCATTAGCTTGCCCAATGTGGTTGGCAAGTTTATCCATGCGTTTTTGAAAGCGACCAAAATCTTGGCTTAACATTTTTAAATGATATTTCATCGTGTCCATGTGGTTACGGGTAGCTTGATCTTTGAGTACAGAGAGCGCCGTATTTAATATGGCCATCATGGTTGTGGGGGAAGCTATCCAGACTTTGAGTGAATGGGCAAACTCCACAACATCTGTGAGTTCAGCATGAATCTCAGCAAACACAGCTTCTGCAGGGACGTACATGATAGCTCCTTCGGATGTTTCTCCTGGAATATAGTACCGGTCTGCAATATCTTGAATATGCTTTTTTACATCCTGTTTGAACGTGGTAAGTGCTTTATGTTTATCGGTTGTATTTTGGGCTTTAATGTAATTTCGATAGTTTTCTAAAGGAAACTTAGCGTCAATAGGGATGTCTCCAGTAGGCTGTGGCATGGTTAGTAGGCAGTCTACTCTTTTGCCGTTTGATAAGGTTGCTTGTAGTTTGAAATGTTTTTCAGGAATGACATTACGAACTAGGGTTATTAATTGGGTTTCACCAAAAGCGCCCCTTGATTTTTTATCTGTTAATACACTTTGTAAGTCAGTAACATGGGTTGAAAGTTCTGCGATGCGTTCTTGTGCTTTGTCAATCAAAATGAGACGCTTAATGACGTCGCCAAAGACTTCATGAGATTTTTCAAACCCTTTAGATAATCGTTGATCAACTTGTCCACTGATAGATTTAAGGTGGGCATCTATGTTCTTTTGTAAAGCTGTTAATGAATCATTGGTGTGGCTTTGATGTTGTCTGAGTTGAATAAAAAGCTGTTCACGACTGGACTGCATAATTTGTCGAATATTCTTTTCAATGGATTGAGACAGCTTTAGTTCGAGGTTTTCTTGGTTTTTTTTATGGAGGTTTAAGAATTCGTTGGTGGATTGCTGTAAGGATCTTATTTTTTCATGGGTGTTGTTAATACTTTGTTCTCTTAATGTTAATAGATGGAGTAAGGTCTTTTGATTTTCTTTGATGGTTTGGTGAGCTAATAAAGTATTGATTAAGGTGGCTGCAGCAACACATAAAGTTAAGGCAGCTAAAATGGAATATAAAGTTTCATTGAGCATACGGACTCCTCCTTGCTCTAGTCTAAGTAGCGAGTAGCCTTTATTCAACCTATATATAAGAATAATGTTAGAGAATGAGGTAGGTGTGATTTAATAAGAGTATTACCATGATTAGAACTGGATAAAGGTATTGATCGGTGTAGATTGCAGAGCAATCAAGATGGAGTGAAAGATATGGGGGCCGATATGATTAAATTTCAAGTATAAATATTTGAGTGAGCATTCTTGGTTTTTAAAGGCGCTCATAAAGGCAATGGCTCCAGATGGGCCAATAAAATTATTTTCAAGTTTTAGTGATTTTAGTTTTGAATGGATAAGGGCTTGGGCAAGGGCAATGGCTCCTTGGGGTCCTATAAAATTATTGTTAAGATTAAGTGACTTTAGTGGGCATTTGGGTGTGGATATGGCGGTAGATATGTGTTGTGCGCCACCTGACAAAATACAGTTATTGCTTAGGTTTAAGTAGACAGTTTTGCAATCATTTTTTTCTAAGTGTTGAGCAATCATTGTGGCACATTCATCATTGAGTTGTTGATGAGATAAATTCAAGAATGATTGATTGTTTTTAAGTAGGTTATTTAGCTCTTTAATATTCATGACTCATTATAACATTTTTATTTAAAAAAATCAATATTATCAGTCATTTCGACTTTATATGTGGTTGTGGAGGGTAGCGTGTGGTTATTTAAACCCGTGACATGTACTCCTTATGTTCTCTATAATGGTGTTTTAAGCTCATGTTAGGAGGGTTTATGCAAATTATTAAGTATTATCATCAAAAGCAATTATATTCATCAAGGTTTAATCATGAGCAAGCTTTTTTATGGGTTTATCAGCCGGGTCGTGGATATTCATTTGCCTTGTGGGGGAGAAGGCCTAGAGAGGCCTGTGATTTGCCTTGTGGGGCAATAGTGGATAGGCAAGAGCTGTTGCAGGGTGTGTGGGATATTTATTGCCCAAGTTATGTGGCTATTCAATTGGATTCTTTCCTGATTAGAGGTCTTGATAATCGCTGTTATTGGTTTAAAGTATCCCAAGGTAATGTTCTGTTGGGATTGCAGTTGAATAGCGGAAATATAAAACGTATTTACTGCGTTGTGGAGAATATTTTGAGACCCACAACGTTTATTTATTGGCCAAGATTTGTCTGGGTTGAGGCGTTTAATAAGATTAATGTAAAAAAACCTATGAATATCTAGCCATTTGACAGTATTTTTTGTTACAATTTTTCTTGATTTTAATGATAGGGTAAGTATGGCGAAGTTTATATTCATCACAGGGGGTGTTGTATCATCACTGGGCAAAGGCATAGCCTCTTCATCATTGGGCTCATTGCTAGAGGCCTATGGTGTTAATGTCACCTTTATTAAATTAGACCCTTACATCAATATAGACCCAGGAACCATGAGTCCTTATCAGCATGGAGAGGTTTATGTCACTGATGATGGCTCAGAAACAGATCTAGATTTAGGTCACTATGAACGTTTCACTAAAGTAAGAATGAAAAAATATAATAATTTTACTTCAGGTAAAGTATACGCTGAGGTTACAAGAAAGGAGCGTAAAGGAGATTATTTAGGGGCAACGATTCAAGTCATTCCACATATCACTAATCAGATTGAAGAATGGATTTTGAGGGGAGCTGAAGGTTCTGATGTTGCTTTGGTTGAAGTGGGGGGTACGATTGGTGATATTGAATCCCTGCCTTTTCTAGAGGCTATTCGTCAAATGAGAGTGAAATATGGTATGGACCGTACTATGTTTATACATTTGACCCTGGTGCCGTACATTGAAGCTTCAGGAGAAATGAAAACTAAACCGACACAACACTCTGTTAAAGAGCTTCGATCAATAGGAATTCAGCCTGATTTGATTTGGTGTCGATCAGCTCAACCCTTAGCTCCTTCGCTAAAAGAAAAAATAGCCTTATTTACCAATGTGGATAAAGACAAAGTAGCTACACTTGAAGATGTTAAGTGTATCTATGAAATCCCATTACTTTTGAAGCAACAAAAAATTGGTGAATTAGTCGCAAAAAATTTGAATTTAGAATATAAGCACCATGATCTAGGTGATTGGAAGGCAGTGGTTCATAACTACCTAAATCCTGATGGCTCAGTCATTATTGGTTTGGTTGGTAAGTATACTAACCTAGAGGATGCTTACAAATCTATTGCCGAAGCATTGGTACATGCCGGTATTTTTCACTGTTGTAAAATTGATATTCGATATATCAATTCAGAAAATTTAATAGACAATATATCAACCTTAGATGAATGCGATGCTATTTTAATTCCAGGGGGTTTTGGTGAAAGAGGTATTGATGGAAAGGTGATGGCAGCTAAGTATGCCAGAGAAAAGCATGTTCCTTATTTTGGTATTTGTTTAGGTATGCAGGTTTGTGTTATTGAATATGCCTGTAATGTTCTAGGGTTGAATGCCAACAGCACAGAATTTGATGTTAAAGCTGAGCACCCTGTCATAGCAACCATATCAGATTGGCAAAAGGGGATGGATTTAGGGGGAACGATGCGTTTAGGATTGCAGACAACAACGATCAAGAAGGGTTCCAATGCGGCAAACTTTTATGGAAAAGAGAAGGTGGAGGAGAGACATAGGCATCGGTATGAGTTTAATCCTATGTTTATAAGTAATTTTAATGATTCCAGTTTTAAGGTATCTGGAGTTTCAGAAAATGATTTAATAGACATTGTCGAGATTGAGGGTCACCCTTGGTTTATTGGTTGTCAGTTTCACCCTGAATTTCTCTCAAAGCCAAGAGAGTGTCACCCGTTATTTAAATCCTATATACAGGCGGCAATGGAATATAAAGAAAGGAAATTAAATGAATTGGTTAGTTAATCGCACGCAAGATCTTTCAAGGTTTTTTCTTATCGCTGGCCCCTGTGTTATTGAGTCACGTGCCCTGGTGCATGAGATCGCGGGTCAATTGAAAGAATGGGCTGAGTTATTAGATATCCCTTTGGTGTTTAAAGCTTCTTTCGACAAGGCGAATCGAACATCACTTTCTAGTTTTAGGGGGGTTGGTAAAGAGAAAGGGTTGGCAATTTTACAAGAAGTAAAACAGCAGTTTAACCTCCCAGTGGTTACGGATGTTCATGAGGTTGAGGGGCTCAATGAAATAGCAGAAGTTGTTGATGTTATTCAAATACCGGCCTTTTTATGCAGACAAACTGATTTGATTACGGCGGCAGCAAAAACAGGCAAAGTTGTTAATATTAAGAAAGGGCAGTTTTTAGCCCCCGAGGATATGCGTTTTGTCTATGAAAAGGCAAAAGAGTATGCTTCCCATGATATTTGGCTTTGTGAGAGAGGCTCGTCTTTTGGTTATCATAACCTTGTTGTGGATTTTCGAGGTCTATCGGTCATGCGTTCAATGGCTCCTGTCGTGTTTGATGCTACGCACTCTGTTCAGCTTCCTGGAGCTGGAGGAGGGGTTTCTTCGGGTCAAAGACAGTATGTTCCTTATTTGGCTAAAGCTGCTGTGACATGTGGTGTTGATGGTCTTTTTATGGAAACACACCCTTCTCCAGAGAGGGCGTTAAGTGATGGCCCTAATGCATGGCCACTAGATAAGATGTATTCGTTACTTAAGGAGTTAGTTGAGTTAGATAAGTTAAATAGAAAACAGGCTAGTGAAAAGGCTTATGAATAAAATAAAAAATATTGTATGTGTTGAAGTGTTGGACTCAAGGGGGAGGCCAACGATTCGTTGTATTATGTATTCTATGCAGGGTCATGTTGCCCAGGCAACATCTCCATCTGGAGCTTCGTGCGGTTCTTATGAGGCTTTAGAGCTGAGGGATAGCCATTCAGATAGATACCTGGGCCTGGGAGTTGCCGAAGTTATTAGTGCGTTGGATAAGGAGTTAATACCTCATTTATTAGGTTTTGAGTTGGGAGAACAGAGTTTGTTTGATCAACAACTCATCGAGATAGATGGCACAACAAATAAGTCAAGGCTTGGGGCCAACTCACTGTTGGCGATTTCATTGGCTTATGCCAAATTAAGCTCATTAGTGGATCAAAATGATTTTTATAAGAGTTTATTAAAAGATAGTGATGACGTTAAATTACCTATTCCATTTGTCAATGTGATTAATGGGGGGGCTCACGCAAATAATAAGTTGGAAATCCAGGAGGTTATGATTGTACCTTTTGGCTTTGATAGCTTTGCTGATTCTATTAGGTGTGCAAGTGAGCTCTTTGCTCTTTTAAAACAACATCTCTCCAGTCAGGGTGTGGCAACTACTGTTGGCGATGAGGGGGGGATTGCTCCCAATATCAGTTCGGTTGACGAAGCCTTAGATCTTTTGACGAAAGTCATAGAAGGTTCGCGCTATAAACTGGGTGAGCATGTGTGTTTTGCTCTTGATTGTGCTGCAAATGAGTTGTATCGAAAAGGTAAATATTGTCATCAAGGCACTTTTTATGATGCCGATGAATGGTTGAGTGTGATATCCGGCTGGGTGGAGAAATACCCCATTGTATCTATAGAGGATGGTTTTGCTGAAGATGATTGGAGCGGTTGGCAACAGATGGTTAAGAGTTTAGGTAGCAAGGTTCAGTGTATTGGGGATGATTTGTTTGTTACCAATCATAAGCGAATAGGTGAAGGTATCGATTTAAAATTAGCCAATGCTGTTTTAATTAAACCCAACCAAGTTGGTACCTTGTCTGAAGCTATCAGTGCGATCAATGTTACCAAGAATTGTGGGTGGCAGTCTATGCTTTCGCATCGTTCGGGTGATACCGAGGATATTGCTATAGCGGATATTTGTGTGGGTATGCAAGTTTCCCAAATTAAAACGGGGTCAACCTGTCGATCTGAGCGCACAGCAAAATACAATCGGCTGTTAGAAATTGAAAAATTAGACCAACGGGCACAATTTACCAAGGTTAATGCCTTGTTTGACTTGCATTTACAATCTCATAAGGGCTAATATAATTAAGTGAATAGCCAGTTATCTAAGGGAATTATTATTGTTATTGCCATCCAGGTTATGGGGATTGTTGCTATGCAGTCACGTATGTGGAATGATAATGGTATTCATAGATATCGCCAGCTCAAACATTTCCTTTTTTTACAAAATGAGAAAAAGGTTGAGTTATTATATCATAATGAAAAAATGGAAAAAGAGATACAATATCTTCAGTCAGATCAGGCCATTGAAGAATATGCTCGTGAAAAGTTAGGCATGTTGGGTAAGGGAGAAACCTATTATCAGATTAAGGATGAGTAGTTGAACGAAACACAATACTCTTTTTTTTCTAGAGTTTTACATTGGTTGATGGCAGGTGTTTTTTTATACCAGATTGCATTGGGTTACCTTATGCAGCGCGCTGATAAGCCCTTCAAGTTTATTTTATATGGAAGGCATAAGACTCTAGGATTAATTCTTTTAATGCTTGTTGTAGTAAGGTTGATCAATCGTTTGCTGACAACAGTTCCTAGTTTAGCAAACTTTCCCCTGTGGCAAAAAAGAGCTGCAAAAATAACTCATTATTCAATCTATGTCATGATGGTTGCCATACCCCTTTCAGGTTGGTTGATGTCTAGTTATGCTGGGTATCACCCAAGACTGCCTTTGTTGGGGGTAGTTGCATTGCCGGTAGATGAGTCTAAATCATTAGCGGACGTATTGAATAAAGTTCATTTTTTATTAAATTACGGGTTATTGACTTTACTGCTGTTGCACATAGCTGCAGTGATTTATCACTCTTTTGTTTTGAAGGATAAAGTATTGGGTCGCATGGCTTTTTTTCAGGGTAAAGGTAATAAGGTTTAGTTTTTTATCTTGCTTTGACAATTGATAAGCATGAGGCTTAATTCGCTCCAAACATTGTTAAATAAGAGGGGTTGAGCTTTTTCATTGGGGTGGATGCCATCATTTTGAAAAAAATCTTTTTGGTTTATATTTTTGAAAAAGCTGGGTATATAGTTGATCTTGTGTTTATGGGCAAGTGTCTTGGAGAGGTTTTTGATTTGAGTAATATATTCAATAGGGTAGTGTTGGGGATGAGGGATTTCAAGTAAAACCACACACCCATATTGGGCACTTTTTACAATTATATTTTCAATGTTTGATTTAATAATTTTAGGGTGGACTCCTTGTAATACATCATTGCCCCCCAGCTCAATGACAATAATGGAGGGTTGGTATTCTTTGAGCCATGATGAAATTGAGTGACTGGCTTCTTTGGAGGTCATTCCACTGATGCTAACATTATTTAGTGCAAATGGGGGTTGATGATTATTAAGTTCCTTTTCTAAATACTTAACCCAAGACTTATTGGTTTTAAGTCCGTACCCTGTGCTTAAACTGTCACCAACCAGTAATAGGTTGCAAGAATACGCGTGAGCGCACATGATAATAGTTAGTGTTAAGGTTAGAATTTTTGTCATAGAATAGCCTGCATTGAATTTCTTTTTACTATAGCTTTATTGATCATTTAAAGGTAGTACTATTCAGGCTATTTTGAAATAGGTGAAAACTGATGCTTACAATTAATACCTGGTATCATTTAGATAATAATTATAATTTTTGTGTCTGAAATTTAATTTTATATAGACTTACAAAACACCAGCTATGAACGCAACGGTTATTCAGTGAATCGATCCGATGAGCTTTCGTTGGTGTTTTGTGTATCTGAGAATCTATTAATCAATAGTTTCGAGGTTGTCTGCAGCATTTTTGCCGTGATTTGAAACAACTTCATACTTGATTTTTTGACCTTCATCTAATCGATGAATGTCTGCCTTTTTAAGGGCTGAGATATGAACAAATACATCATTGTCTCCATCATCTGGAGTAATAAAACCAAAACCTTTATTAGGGTTGAACCATTTAACTGTGCCTGTGGCCATAAAATTTTCCTCTAGTAGTAAGTTAGCAGGTTTGCTGGGTATTCAGAAAACCTAAAATTTAAAAACAACCTTGATCGATTATTTAAAAACTTAAGATAGTTTATATTATGAATTCATGTAAAAATCAACCTTAAATGTCAATTATTTATGCATTTTGTAATATATAACCTACTGAATGACCTTCATTATGATTATAATCGCCTTTTGAGGGCTGTTTAGTTTTTAGTGGTGAGTTGATAGATTGACGCAGTCTCATGCAGTTTTGCTATGCTTTATTGTGGATGTTTTGCGTATATTAAAGTTTATTTTCAGGCGGTTTATTGTTAATGTGACATCAATAAGGAGGTTGTCGAGAATGCTTTATCGTATTTTTATGAATCACGAAACCAAGGTTCATTACACATTTTTATTGATGAGCTTTTTGATGTGTTCATTTATCGTTGGCCTAATTAATTTTTCTAGTTATGGGGCATCCCAATTGTTTGAGGTTGCCAAATCTACAGAATTGGGTGCTAATTTGGTATTGAGTAGCCAGGAGGGTGTTCCCCAAACGTGGGTGGATTTGGCTGATCAATATCAGATGAGATCTCTCAAGACAGTTCGTTTTAATGGAATGTTGCAAGCTAAGGAAGATTTTTCATTGGTTTCAATATCAGCTGTTACAGAAGGTTATCCAATGATTGGTAGGCTGGCATTGTGTTCAAATCAAGGTTGTGTTGAGTCGGTTCAACCAGGTGAGGTTTGGTGTGATGAGTCATTGATGCTTCACTTAGGTCTCATAGAAAATCAGACGGTCTATTTGGGAAAAACACAGATGATCGTCAAAGGGTTTATAAAACAAGCGCCCAATTTGGGAGTGGATGGGTGGTCATTAGCGCCAAGGGTTATTATTCATTTAGAAGATGTTAAATCTATGGGGATTATAGGGCTTGGTTCAAGAGCTCGTTATTATTTACATTTAACGGGGACTAATGTTGATAGTTTGATAAAAAGCATGCCTCCATTGAAGGTTTCAGAAAGAATATATTCTCCTGGAGATTTAACAAGGCAGGGTCAATTAATTTCACAAATGAGCCAATATTTCAACTTGATAGGTTGGTTGGGTCTTTTTATGGTTGCTTGGATGATTAGGTCAGCAGTGGCCTACTGGTATCAAGTCTTTGGTCCAACCTTTGCCATATTAAGGTGTTTGGGTGTTCCACCTTATAGGTGGGTTAAGGAGATATCTATTCATTTTTTACCTAGGGTTGTTATCAGTGTGATGTTTGGGTTGTTTATGGCTTTCTTAATCTGTTTTGTTGTGAGCCATGGGTTTGGATTCACGGGTTTGCTGAGGGGGATGGTTGAGGTAGGTTCTCATCTATTCATTCTTTTGTTGTTGTGGTTAATACTCATGTTTTTTGTGGGTTATCTAAGCATGGGGCAGAATAGGGTTAAGCTTGCTGGAGCCATTTTAGCTGGGGTTATGTTTGTCATCATTGCTTTTTTACAAAATATTGCAGCCAGCGCTATGGTGTTGGTGGTGATGGGTGTTGTTTTACTGTATCTATTTTGTAGGTTGATTGTTTTATTGCTGATTAAACTAACTCAGAAGCTTTATTGGGTAAAACCACTTAGTTATTGGCTGAGCGGCCGCTTGCTGAAATATAGATCCCAGGTGACAATACAAACCCTTTCATTGTCAACTGTGATTGCTTGCGCAATCGTTATCGGTTCTTTGGGTTTGACTATGTTAGATCAATGGCGGCTTAGTCTTCCAGAAAACACGCCCAATTACTTTGCTATTAATTTGACTGCTGATGAAGTGGTTTCAGCTAGGGCTAGGTTAAAGGCTCATGGGGTAAATAGTGAGTGGGATTCGGTTGTGCGTTCAAAGATTATCAAGGTTAATGGGCATGAGGTTGATGAATATTTTGAAGAGTCAATTCGACAAGATGAATCACTTAATCGAGAGTTAAATGTAACGGATATTGGTTTTACTCAAGACGGTGAGCTTGGCTTATCGGGATCTATAGCAGCGTCCATTGAAGAGGGTTTAGCTAAGCGTTTGAAACTAAGGTTAGGTGATCAGGTAACCATGGAGGCTCAGGGGAAGAGCTACCTGATAGAAATTGTTCAAGTGCGTCAAGTTAAGTGGGATAGTTTTAAGCCTAATTATTATTTTATCCTACAAAAAAACAGTTTGAATGGGTTTCAAAAAAAATACATTTCAAGTTTTTATATTAAAGATATAGACCGAGGGTATTTGGTTGATTTTATACAGCACTACCCTGGGGTTACCTTGATTGATGTGGATCAGTATATACATTTAACTAAGAGGTGGATTGATTATGCAACTTATTCCATTCAATTCTTGTTAATCTTGTTTTTAACCATGTCGATGCTCTTATTGGTTCAGGTGCAGGGTTATCAGCATTTTCAGAGATTGCAGGATATCAAGCAGCTTTATTTATTAGGTTTGCCGTGGGATCAATGTAGGTCGTATTATAGTGTTGATGTTAGGTGGCAGATGCGAGTGGCAGGTTGGCTGGCTATTTTGATGGGGCTGGGAGGTTTAGAGGCCTTAACGCAAGGGTGGTTTGGAATGGGGTCTATCATCTCTGTTGAGCGTATCATCGTGTTAGGGGTGAGTATAGAATTCATGAGTCGGTTAGTGGCTAGGCTGGCAAAACCATGAATTAGGTGAATCACTGATCTTCGTTGTGAAGATAAACTGATGGCATTCTATAGATTAAACATTGTCTTTATTTATAACTGTTGATTTGATATAATTCTTTTATCTGGGGGCGACTATGGCTTCGACGGTGATAGCGAAACCCAAGGTGCATGTCGAGTTTTATGATGTTGCTCGTTAAACTTATCATACAATATATAGTCGCAAACGAAAAAGACTACGCATTTGCACCAGCTTTAGCTGCTGCATAATGTCCTTCGCCAATCCCATGCTTGTGCGGGATTGATCGAGGGTAAGAGCTCACAAGCTGGTTTTAGAGAGTGCTTGCCTTTTTGAAACAAGACTTCAGTAAGCTTGGTGAAGTAATAGCTTTCCTGGTTGTGGTTGCTTCACGACATTTTTAATTGGGATAAACATGTAGAGCTGAAGGTGGAGTATTAGCGGACGCGGGTTCGAATCCCGCCGCCTCCATTTAATTGAGCTTTATAGCACTTAAGCAGGTTTCCAGTTCAATAGGCTGTCATGAACTTTTTGGGCAAGATGTAAAGATATGTTATGTTGAGCTTCTAAAGAAGAGGCTCCTAGGTGAGGTGTTAAAATTATCCCAGGAAGGTTGAGTAGCTTTTTATTAATGTGAGGTTCATTGGCGAAGACGTCCAGGGCGGCTCCTTGGATTTCCCCAGTTTTTAAGGCATCAATTAGGTCTTCTTCATTCATTATTTTTCCCCGAGAACCGTTGATGATTTGTGCTGAATTCTTCATCTTCTTGAATATTTTCCGATTGATCATTCCTTCTGTTTTTGAGTTCAGTGTTGTGTGTAAGGAGATAAAGTCAGATGATTGGATGACGGTGTCAAAACTTGCTTTTTTCCCGCCCTTGCTTTGTATGATGCTTTCTGAGACGAAGGGGTCAAACGCCAGTACATTAAGCCCTAATGAGGAGGCTAACTCACACACTATCGATCCAATGTTTCCAAAGCCAATAATTCCTAGGGTTTTACCGTAGATTTCACAACCCGTAAACTGACTTCTGTTCCATTGATTATCATGAATGCTTAAATGAGCTTGGGGTATTTTTCTGGCCAGGGAGAATAAAAGCCCTATATTAAATTCAGCGGTTGTTCTTGAGCTTGCTGTGGGGGTGTTGATGACAGTGATGCTGAGTTTGTTTGTGGCTTGTTGATTAATGTTGTCTAAACCAACACCTGCTCGACCAATAACTTTTAACTTTGAGGCGTTAATCAGTACATCTTCAGATATTTTGGTAGCTGATCTTATCACGAGTGCATCGTATAGGTGAATACAGTCTTTGAGTTCATGGTGAGTTAGGGTGGGGTAAGATGTTGTTTCAATGCCATAGTCATTTAATTTTTTTACAAGTATCGGGCTTGGGTTGTCTGTTATGAGTGCTGAATACATGTTTAGAAGCTCCGTTTTATTGTCGTTTGATGATAGGCCCATTCCAACCAGGGGAATAAGGCTTCTAGGCAGGATGTTTCGATGGTGGGGCCACCCCAAATTCTCAGCCCATTAGGGGTATCTCGGTGAGAGTTGATGTCATAAGCTACATGGTTGCAGTGAAGTAGCTTAAGAAAGTTGGCGAGTGTAGCCTGTTGTTGAGTAAGGGCTAGTTGGGTGAAGTCAGGGTCGATGATTTTCAAGCATATAGAGGTTGATGATGTGATGGGTCGTTCTGTTGCTAATAATTCAATCCAATCCGTATTATTTACCCAGGATATAACGACATCGAGGTTGTTTTGGGTTCTCTGATTTAAGGTTTTGATTCCACCAATTGATTTGGCCCAATTGAGGGCAGATAAATAATCTTCTGTGGCTAATAAGGAGGGTGTGTTAATCGTATTTCCTTGAAATAATCCTTCTATAAATTGATTGTTCTTGACTAACCTAAATATTTTAGGAATTGGCCATTCAGGCGTGTAAGTCAGTAATCTTTGGATCGCTTTTGGGCTTAAGATTAACATTCCGTGTTGAGATTCGCTGCCGAGCGACTTTTGCCATGAAAAAGTTGTCACGTCTAATTTTTGCCAGTCAAGCTCATAAGCGAATATTGCGGATGTGGCATCACAAAAGGTAAGTCCAGAGCGATGGTTGCTGACCCAGTCGCAATGAGGAACTTTGACTCCGGATGTGGTGCCATTCCAGCAAAAGATAATATCGTGATCTTTGTTGGCCTGCTCTAGGTTGGGTAGGTAGCCATAATCTGCACGATATGGGTTAACTTTTAGTTTAGGAAGTTGAGAGAGGCTGTTGGCCCATTCTTTAGAAAAGTAGTCCCATATGAAGACATCCACTGATTTGACCCCAAGCATGTTCCACAAGGCTAGCTCAAAGGCTCCGGTATCTGAACCTGGCGTAATAATCATTTCATAGTTATCGGGGATGTTTAAGAGGGCTTTACTTTCATCGATAATTAATCTTAATTTTTTCCTGGCATCATCAGATCGGTGGGACCGCTGAATGCAAGAATCTTTGAGCGAGTTGAGTGACCAGTTAGGGTGTTTTTTACAGGGTCCCGATGAAAAGTATGGGGACGCCGGTTTGTAGGGTGGGCGATTCATTGGCACAATCCTTGTGACTATCTATAAACTGTATAATATTTATGGATCTAGGTCAATATTTTAATGGGCTTATTTGGATTAGGTGCCCATTTCAGTTGATGAGAGTTGAGGAAGAAAAATGTGATATATAGTAGTAGCCATTAAATCAAATTTTTGAGTAAAAATAGACTTTTAAATTTGCTAATGTGATGCCTCTGGTTAGTTTGAATTAAAATTTATTTTATTGTTAATAAATGTTTTATTTGTGTCTTATTGAATTATAGGTCTTAGGGTTTTGTTTTTTATATCTTAGGTGTGCTATTATGGCTCATATTTTGGATGCAATACGTCATGTTTAACGATAAACGACCAGTCTTTTTAAATGTTTTTCAGCTATCTTTGCCGGTTACTGCACTGGTATCCATTCTTCATAGAATTTCCGGGGTTGTGTTAATTCTTTCATTGCCTATTTTGATGTATATTTATTATGATGCTTTGAGAACTCAAGAGGGGTTTGCGATTTGGCAAAATTGTTTAGGCTCCTGGTTGGGTCAATTCTTTTCATGGGGTGTCTTTTCAGCATTCTTTTATCATCTTTTTGCAGGCGTAAGGCACATTTGGCATGATGTGACAGGAAATCATCATCTATTAGCTGTTCAAAAGAGTGCCTTGATAACCTTGGTTGCTTGGTTTTTATTTGTGATTGCGATTACCTATAGAATCTTTTTTGGAGCTTGAATTATGAATTTATTAAAAAAGCCAGGCCTTAGAGATTGGTGGTTGCAGCGGGTTAGTACGGTATTTATTTTACTTTTCGGGTGTTGCTTTACCTGGTTTTGGTGGTCACATCCAGGGGCTGAGTATTCTCAGTGGCATACTTTTATGTTGAGTTTTTGGATGCGCATACTAACTGTTTTAATGGCGGCTAGCTTAGCTGTTCATGTGGCCATTGGCTGGTGGGTTGTGTTAACTGATTATGTTAAGTTTCGTTGGCTACAAATGGGCTTGCTAGGTGTTGTTCATGGGTTGTTATTGGCCCTGTGTCTTGGGGTTGTTTATTGGATGTGGAGCTGGGTATGAATTATAAAATAAAAACATTCGATGCCCTGGTTGTTGGGGGTGGGGGTGCTGGCCTTAGGTGTGCCCTGCAACTTTCTGGTAGTGGGTACAAAACAGCAGTTATTTCTAAAGTTTTTCCAACCAGGTCTCATACTGTTGCTGCTCAAGGAGGCATTAATGCAGCCATGGGTAATGCTGATGGTTCCGATGATTGGCGTTGGCATATGTATGATACGATTATGGGTTCAGATTTTTTAGGAGATCAAGACGCCATTGAGTATATGTGTGAACAAGCCCCTCAAACTGTTGTTGAGCTTGAACGAATGGGGGTCCCTTTTAGTCGGAACAATGAAGGTAAAATTTATCAAAGAGCCTTTGGAGGACAGACGCGTGATTATGGGGGTGAATTAGCTCACCGGACTTGTTGTGCTGCCGATAGGACAGGGCATGCGTTATTGCATACATTATACCAACAAAATGTAGCTGCAGAGACTAACTTTTTAAACGAATGGTATGCCATTGATTTGGTGATGAGTAATGATGTTGTCGTTGGTGTGTTTGCAATTTGTATTGAAACAGGCGAGTTATATTATCTAAAATCTAATGTTACCTTGCTTGCTACTGGAGGTGCGGGGCATATTTATCAATCCACAACCAATGCCTACACTTGTACGGGGGATGGATTGGGTATGGTTGCTAGAGCAGGGTTACCCTTGCAAGATATGGAGATGTGGCAGTTTCACCCAACGGGTATTTATGGGTCAGGAGTGTTGATCACTGAAGGATCAAGAGGTGAGGGCGGTTATTTGATTAACTCAGAAGGTGAGCGATACATGCCCCGACACGCGCCGCATTTGGGTGACTTATCATGCCGTGATGTGGTTTCAAGGTGCTCAATGATTGAGATCAGAGAAGGGCGTGGTTGTGGTCCTAAGAAGGATCACGTTTTATTAAAATTAGACCACCTTGATCTGGACGTCTTTGTAAACAAATTGCCGGGTATTACAGAGCTATCGAAAACATTTGCAGGCGTTGATCCTTCTAAAGAGCCCATTCCCGTTGTCCCAACATGTCACTATATGATGGGAGGTATTCCGACGAATCGTTTTGCTCAGGTCATATCACAAGATAACAAGGGTGAAGACCAAATAGTCAAAGGGTTATACGCGGCAGGTGAATGTGCTTCGATTGTTCATGGGGCAAACCGCTTAGGGGCTAATTCACTATTAGATATTGTGGTGTTTGGCCGTTCAGCAGGAAAGCATATGAACGAATCCCTGTCTTTAGGTGTCGAGGATGTGTCTGTTAGTAAGGATGACATAGATCGGGCGATGCAAAGATATGTTTCTTGGGGGAGCCAAAAGAGAGCGGGCTTGTCTGTTGCCGAATACCGTCGGAAAATGCAAGAGATTATGCAACAGCATTTCGGGGTTTTTCGAACAGAAGATGTGATGAAAGAGGGTTTTGATAAATTAAGTGCTCACAAAGAAGCGTTAGCTGATGTCAAACTAGAAGATCACAGCCATGTTTTTAATACGGCAAGAATAGAGGCTTTTGAGTTAGACAATTTGATGAGTTGCGCCTATACCTCTGCTTTGGGAGCATTAACAAGAAAGGAGAGTAGGGGAGCTCACAGCAGAGTAGACTACCCTAATAGAGATGATGATAATTGGCATAAGCACTTACTAACTTACACCGATGGTCATTATCACTTACGCTCTGTTAATATGCAGCCTAAGAAAACTAAGTCAGTAGAACTTAAACCTAGAGAGCACTAATGATATTAAATATTTATAGATATAACCCAAGCACCGATAATAATCCGTATATGAAGGCCTATGAAATCGATTTAACAGAGGTTCATGGCGCTATGCTATTAGATGCGTTAGAGCATATAAAGTCTCAAGATCCAACCTTATCCTTTAGGCGTTCTTGTGGAGAGGGTGTTTGTGGTTCAGATGGCATGAACATTAATGGTACCAACGGTTTAGCTTGTACAACGTTATTAAAATCTTTACCCGATAAAGTAGCTTTGAGGCCTTTGCCTGGTATGCCTGTTGTTAGGGACCTAATTGTTGATTTGACTAACTTTTACAAACAACTTCATTCAGTGAAACCTTATATGGTATCGAAAAAAATTGAAGGTGATAAAGAGCATATCCAGCATAAATCTGATCGGGATAAATTAGATGGATTATACGAATGCATTTTATGTGCATGTTGTACATCATCGTGCCCATCTTATTGGTGGAATCCAGATAAGTTTGTCGGACCTGCGGGTTTGTTAGCTGCTTGTCGATTCATCTTAGATTCAAGGGATGCTATCAAAACTGAGCGTTTAAAAGATTTGGAGGGTCTGTTTAGATTGTACCGATGTCGAAGTATTATGAATTGCGCAACAGTTTGTCCAAAAGCATTGAACCCAACGGAAGCAATTAGTAATATACGTCAGGAGATGATGAAGGAGCAATCATGACTGCGAGTTATCAGGAAACGTTAAAAGTCTCTGCTTTTGCGGGTCATAATGCAGCTTATCTTGAGCATATGTATGAGTTGTATCTAAAAGACGCTACTTTGGTGGATTCGTATTGGCAAAAAAAGTTTGAAAAATACAAAAAATATGATGAAGGAATTCAATCACATCAGTTGGTTAGGGAAAGTATTCGATTATCTCATTCGGCGTCTAAAATGGAAGAGAAAGTTGTTCCTTGTTTTGAAGATATCTATCGTCAACGGGGCCATAGGGTCTCTAACTTGGATCCTTTGGGGCTGTGGAAGCGATCTGATTCCTATTTAGAATCCATGGGAGGTCAGTGCAAGAAAAGCAGTCATCTAAAAGATATCTATTGTGGCTCAGTCGGTTATGAGTTCATGCATTTGGATGATATGGATGAAAAAAACTGGCTGATAGATCACATTGAGTCTACACCAGAGCTGCTGACTCATGAAGATTACTTGAGTAGGTTTCATGGCCTTGTGAGAGCTGAGTTATTTGAACAAAGTTTAGGGGTTCGATTTGTTGGCCAGAAGCGTTTTTCACTGGAAGGTTGTGAAAGTTTAATTCCTGCGTTAGATGTTATTATTGAGGGAGCTGCTTTAGGGGGCTGCGAAGATGTTGTCATAGGAATGGCTCATCGAGGAAGGCTTAATATCATGGTCAATACGCTTGGCCTGCCGTTTTCTAAGGTTACTGGATTATTCGAAGGCAAGGGCATAGATTTAAGTTATTCGGGTGATGTCAAATACCATTTGGGATGCTCCTCTGGTCGACTGATTAAAGGAAGAAAAGTACATATATCTTTGGCTTATAATCCCTCGCATCTTGAAGCCATTGGTCCTGTTGTTATGGGTGGAGTAAGAGCTAGAAAGGATCGTAAGGGCGAAGAAAGCATTCATGACGCACTGGGAATAATTATCCATGGCGATTCTGCGATTTGTGGGCAGGGCGTTGTGTATGAGTGTATTAACATGAGTTACGTGCCAGCTTATAATGTTCAGGGGTTGATACATATTATTGTTAATAATCAGGTTGGGTTTTCAACCGATCCCGGGGATTATAAGAGTGGAGAGTATTCATCAGAGGTTGCAAAGGTTATCAAAGCCCCTGTTTTTCATGTGAATGCAAGTGATGTTGATGCCGTAACAAAGGTTGCTAAGCTTGCTATTGAATATCGGAATAAGTTTAAAAAAGACGTTTTTATCGATTTAATTGGTTACAGAAAGTATGGTCATAATGAGGCTGATGAGCCATCAGCGACACAGCCAATCATGTATCAAGCCATTCGAAAATATCCGGGCTATCATAAAATCTACTTGGAAAAGTTAAGGTCGAAAGGCATCGATCAGGGCCTTCTTGAAAAGGCGACCAATGATATTAAAGAGAAAATAACCCAAGGGTCTAGCTTAATTGAAAATAGCTTTAAACATAACTCCAATCGTGAACCGATGTGGCAAAAATACTCGCACTTTGATCATAACCATCCTGAGATAAAACCTGTTAGCAAGAAAAAAATATTGGTATTAATCAATGAAGTAAACTCTTTGCCCGAAGGTTTTGAATTACAAAAGCAAATCAAAATGATGTTGGAACAAAGGCGTGAAATGGCATCTGGAGCACAGCCAATGAACTGGGGTTTTGCTGAAATGGTAGCCTATGCGAGTTTATTGGATGCTGGTTATCATATCAGAATGGCGGGCCAAGATGTTATTCGTGGAACCTTTTTCCATCGGCATGCAGGGTATTTTGATCAGAATACAGGCCAAGCTTATTACCCATTAAAAGAAAAGTATGGCGACAGTTTTCAAGTTTATAACTCAGTTTTATCAGAATATGCTGCATTGGGATTTGAATACGGTTATTCGGAAGCTTATCCAGATACGTTAGTTATTTGGGAGGCGCAATTTGGTGATTTTGCAAACGGTGCACAAATAATTATGGATCAATTCATCAGTTCTGCCTGGCAAAAATGGCAGCGCATGTCAGGGTTGGTGTTATTATTGCCGCATGGGTATGAGGGACAGGGGCCTGAGCACTCATCTGCAAGAATGGAGAGATATTTACAGTTATGTGCGCAAAACAATGTTCGAGTATGTGTGCCCTCAACTCCGGGCCAGATGTTTCACTTACTTCGCTCACAGGTATTGCAATCTGTTCGTTGTCCACTTATTATTTTTACCCCCAAGAGCATGCTAAGAAATCCTGAAGCTGTTAGTAGCCTGGATGACTTAACCCAAGGAGGTTTTGAGAGTATACTTGTCACTAGACCTGAATCTAAAAGGGCAGTCAAGCGAGTGATTATGTGTTCAGGAAAAATTTATTATGATTTGTTAAAAGAGTGGAAAGATAAACGTTTAGAGCATATTATCATCGTGAGGATTGAGCAGTTGTATCCGTTTCCTGCGGAGGCCTTAACTGCTTGTCTTGAAAAACATGCCAAAGCACAATTTATTTGGTGCCAAGAAGAACCTTTTAATCAAGGGGCTTGGTTGATGATTAGGCATAAATTAATGAAAGCCACTCCGAGTACTAAGGGGGTTGAGTATGTGGGAAGATCTGAGTCAGCTTCTCCTGCAAGTGGGTATTTTAAAGAGCATGTTGTTGAGCAACACAATATTGTTCAACAAGCTTTGTTTGAGTCGATGTAAAAGGAGATAATTCAATGAGTTCAGAAATAAAAGTTCCAAATTTACCAGAGTCAGTTACTGATGCTACGGTAGCTGTCTGGCATAAAGCTGTGGGTGATAGCTTTACCGAGGGAGAGCTGTTAGTGGATCTTGAAACGGATAAGATCATGCTAGAAGTTCCTGCTCCATGTGATGGTAAGCTTGTAGAGATTAAGTCTCCAATGGGGTCTCAAGTAACTTCTGGTGAGGTGTTGGGTGGTTATGATGCTGGCAAGGTTAGTTCAGAGACTAAAGTGACTGAGCAACTACCCGAGAGTGCTTCTCAACCGAAAGAACAGAAGCAAGAAGAGGTTGTTTCTGATGCCAGCACGGCAGAACCTAAAACAGGTCCTGCCGTTCGAAGAATGATGCATGAATTGTCGGTAGATAACCAAGGATTAACCACCAGCGGCCCGAAAGGAACAGTCACTAAAGAGGATGTCATCTCATTAGCTCAATCTATGGGTGACCGCCATGATGAGCGTGTGCCCATGTCAAGATTGCGTTCAACCATTGCTAAAAGGTTGGTAGAAGCACAACAAACAGCGGCTATTCTCACGACTTTTAATGAAGTCAATATGCAGGTTGTGATGGACTTAAGGCAACGTTATAAAGCTTCATTTGAAAAAAAACATGGGGTAAAGTTAGGATTTATGTCATTTTTTGTTAGGGCTTGTTGTTGTGCTTTACAGGAATTTCCAGAGGTTAATGCTTCCCTAGAGGGCAGTGAAATTATCTATCATAATTATCAAGATGTCGGAATTGCTGTTTCCTCACCTAAAGGGTTGGTTGTCCCTGTTTTACGCAATGCAGAATCAAAGTCTATGGCCGCAATTGAAAGTGAGATAGGTAAGTATGGTGTTAAAGCTAAAGAGGGAAAATTAACGTTGGATGACATGACAGGGGGGACGTTTACCATCAGTAATGGAGGCGTTTTTGGGTCGATGTTATCAACGCCGATCTTAAACCCACCTCAAAGCGCAATTCTAGGTATGCACAATATCGTTAAAAGAGCGGTGGTTGAAAATGATGAAATTAAAATTAGACCTATGATGTATCTTGCATTATCCTACGATCATCGTATTATAGATGGCGCACAATCAGTTAGGTTTTTGGTTATGGTTAAAGAAATTTTGGAGGATCCTTCCAGAATGTTGTTAGATTTATAGAGAGGTTTTATATGCAATTGCATGAGTTTCAAACAAAAGATACGCTATTTAGAAGTTATAATTTACCGGTTCCTGATGGTGAAATGGCAACTAGTGTCGATGAAGCTATTTCAGCTTATTCAAAACTTGGACTGGAACGGTGTGTGGTTAAAGCACAAGTTCATGCGGGGGGGCGAGGTAAAGCTGGCGGGGTTAGATTAGTTGATAATAAACCTGCATTGGCTGAAGTTGTTAAGCAACTGATCGGATCGAGACTTGTTACTTACCAGACCACTGAAGAAGGTCAGCCGGTTCATCATGTTTTAATTGAGGAGCCGTGCCAAATAAGTCGAGAGTTATACTTAAGTGTTATGGTGGATCGCTCAACTGAAAAAATTGTTGTTATGGCTTCGACTGAAGGGGGTGTTGATATTGAGGCTGTTGCTGAGGAAACTCCCGAAAAGATAAGTAGAATTTACGTGGACCCTTTAATTGGAGTTTTGCCCTATCAATCCAGAAAACTTGCCGTTGCTCTTGAATTAAAAGGATCTCAAATTAAGCAATTCAGTCATATTATAGTTCAAATGATCAAAATGTTCATTGAAATGGACTTGAGTATGGTGGAAGTTAACCCTTTGGTTGTGAATTCAAAAGGAGAGTTGATTTGTTTAGATGGTAAAATTAGTGTGGATGATAATGCCATGTTTAGACAACCTAGACTTAAGGAGATGAGAGACCCCAGTCAGGAAGATGAGAGGGAGAATCATGCCAAACAGTGGGAGCTTAACTATATTGCTCTTAAGGGTTCTATTGGTTGTATGGTTAATGGTGCGGGTTTAGCTATGGCTACGATGGATCTGATCAAACTTAATGGAGGGCAGCCAGCAAACTTCTTGGATGTCGGTGGAGGTGCAACCAAAGAAAGAGTTGCAGAGGCTTTTAAAATCATCCTATCCGATGACAGTGTTAAGTCCGTATTGGTTAATATCTTTGGTGGAATTGTACGTTGTGATTTGATTGCAGATGGCATTATTGGTGCATTGGCAGATGTTGCGACTAACCTGCCCGTCATTGTACGCTTAGAAGGGCATAATGCAGAGCTTGGCCGTAAGAAATTGAAAGATAGCGGATTGAACGTAACACCTGCAAATTCATTTCAAGAGGCTGCTGAATTGTCAGTAAAATTAGCAAAAATTGAAGAGGGGATATAATGAGTATTTTAATTAATAAAAATACTAAGGTATTAACACTAGGGTTTACGGGTAGTCAAGGCACGTTACATTCTGAGCAAGCTATATCCTATGGTACTAACTTAGTTGGGGGAGTCACTCCCGGTAAAGGTGGTCAGGTGCATTTAGGTTTGCCAGTCTTTGATACCGTAGAAGATGCTGTGAATAAAACGCTAGCTGATGCTGCTGTGATTTATGTTCCAGCACCTTTCTGCAAAGATTCAATTATTGAAGCAGCCAGATCAGGTGTGAAATTAATCATCTGCATTACAGAGGGTATTCCGGTACAAGATATGTTGGTTGTTAAAAGAGTTTTAAGAGAAAATAACGTAAGGATGATTGGACCCAATTGTCCTGGGGTTATCACACCTGGGGAATGTAAAATTGGTATTATGCCAGGAAATATTCATAAAAAAGGATGTGTGGGAATCGTTTCACGTTCAGGTACCTTAACCTATGAGGCTGTCAATCAAACTACCGCTATTGGTTTAGGGCAAAGTACTTGCGTGGGGATTGGAGGAGACCCATTACCAGGAACTAATTTTATAGATGTATTAGAAATGTTTGAAAAGGATAATCAAACCAAGGCTATTGTTATGGTCGGAGAGATTGGTGGTTCTGCCGAAGAAGAGGCTGCAGAGTACATTAGAGACAATGTTACTAAACCTGTTGTCTCCTATATTGCAGGAGTTACTGCTCCTAAGGGTAAGAGAATGGGTCATGCAGGAGCTATCATTTCGGGTGGAAAAGGAACTGCACAAGAAAAATATAAGGCACTGCAAGCTGCTGGTGTATCTATTGTAGATTCTCCTGCAAAAATCGGTGAGATGGTTGAAAAAGTCTTAGCTTGATCTTTGAAATGATTAAAATACCCGGAGTTGCGTTAATAGCATGCAACCACATGGGTTGATATCCCACATTCAGGCGTGCCTGCATGTGAATGAATAAAACAATCAAGCCTATAGAATATTTGAAAAATATTTCTCTATGGGATTGAATTTATGATATATATGGCTATTTTTTTTCGAGTTTTAATAAATCCCTTATATGTTTTTGGCGGATATCTTAGTTTTGCGTGAGATTTATCCTACTTAATGCTTGACGGTAAGGCAATAAAAGTATTACTTTTAGATAATCGAATGGAGTATTTGATCATGTCATTATATGTACGACTAAAAGCACTCGGTAATATGTGCTTTGACCTGACCTCACGATTTTTACCCTTTGTTGTTGCTTATGCTGTTTTTAATCAAACTATCTTTATCCTACCACCTCTTCTTTTCAATATTTCGTTATTACTGATGAAGCCGTTGCTTTTATTCGGGTGTGTCCAAATGGGTGGTCGACTTTATCTTGAGTTCAGAGATAGGGTTAGAAGTCTACTATATAAAGATCCAATAACCTTTGTTGAATTTATTGATAGTATGGTAATGCCCAAGGTGTATGAGCGTAATAATCAATTTAATAAAACTTTGTATACTATCAGCGCAGTACTTGTTTTATCATGGTTTCTAGCAACCAATTATCCTACATTTAGCCCATTACTTGGGTTAGCTAGCCCTTTCATTGCACTGGTATTACCTGTTGTTTTAGGTTTCTTTCATGATAGCAATGCGGTTGCAAAATACATCCATCAAAAGATTGATCCAGGTATGAAAATGGCTAGAGGTGTTGAGATGGTTACTTATATTTCCACAGTAATCATTTTATCATTTCAATATTTAACTGGTATAACTGGTAATGCATTGGTGGCTGTTTCTATGATTTATTCACTCATGAATATGATACGGTTAGAATCATTTCAATGGCAACAAACTCAAACAGTTTCTGACGTTTTCCACAATGTCCGTAACTTTATTTGGAATGACAATCTAGAATCGTATAATAGTTTAAAAGATTTCAACAGTCCTGCCTTTAAGAAATCCATAGCGAGTGTTTTAATCGGAGCTTTTACACCCCTGATTAATACTAAAATATCCAGTGAATTCTTGAATATATCGTCTAAATTTTTAAAACCAGCTGTCTCGCTATTAACTCCAATGGCACCAAAATTACTCAGTGATGATTTTTTGAAACCTACAATGAATTCTACAAAATAATTCTAGCGATAGTTAACTTCTTAAACATGGATATACCACCCCTATGTTAGGGGTGGTGTTAAAAAAACAATCATTTTTCAGAATTGAGGGCATTGGCACGCTATCTTAGAAACGTAATGAACTTGGATTTGGTGGGTTGTTGGCATATTACCGACAAAGGACTTAAGATTGTGGTTAAAGGTGTGCTGGATTGGAAAATATGACGGTAAGTTATTGATAATTACCGCTTCTTGTGGTATGCTTTAAATGAAAAGTATTAATAACGGGTTATAAAAATGGAAGATTGGGTAAACAGGAAAAAAAAGTATTGTGAACATTTGATAAAAAATATCTTTGGTTTTGAGGAAGAGTTCGGTGACTTTACAAATGACTCCATAGAGGACATACGACCTGTTTCAATAATGCATCTAAGTGCTGATTTGAGGAATTATATTGGTGGATTTTTGGTTAATATGACCGATAAGACAAACTTTCTATTTAAAACAATGCGCTCATGGGTAGAACTATCTTTACTTACAGGAAGTCTTGATTTATCAATATATCATGAGGGTATTCCAAAAGTTATTGAAAATAGATTATTAGTAAAACTTAGAGCTTTACAGACACTAAAATTAGGTCCAGTTGATCCCTTGATTGGAAGAAATCTTAGGTTGAATCTAGCAGCCCAATGTCAATATCTCAGGAATTTGAGTTTAAATGATCAAGTTACTGATAAATATATTAAAGATGTTATGGAATTAGTCCTCTATCCTGAAAGCCTAACGAAATTGAATTTAAGGTCTTGTACTCAAATTACCAATGACGGGCTTAAGGCATTGGTGAAACATTGTAAGAACCTAACAGAATTGAATTTGCCTGTATGTTTGAAAATTACCGATGAAGGGATTGTGGCATTGGCTAAGAATTGTAAAAAACTAAGAAGCTTAGATGTTAGTTACAGTAAAATTACCGATGACGGGCTTAAGGCATTGGTGAAACATTGTAAGAACCTAACAGAATTGAATTTAAGGTCTTGTGCTCAAATTACCGATAAAGGGCTTAAGATTGTGGTCAAAGAGTTCCCTGGAATGCAAAATCTGACGCATGAACTGGATAGGATTAAGCAAGACGAAGAGGCTTCGGTTGGGGGTCAAGCCGAAGGCGAATCTGCTGCTAGTGCTAGTTGTAGTGGTGGATGTGGTGGCGGAGCTAGTGCTTGAGGAAAGAAATATATCAGGATTTGAACCCTGGATAATAGTACAATGAAGTGAGTTTAGTCTCACTATTTTAGGTGTTTATGGATATTCTAACGTTTATTTATAGTAACCTAGGTTTTCATCAAATATCACTTGAAAGATTTAGGTTAATTTGATATTGTTTGGGCTTCGTTTAAAAATAATCAACTAGGGGTGGAAGTCATGCAAGAGGATAATATCTATATCATTGAGAAACTCATTGATGTGGATCCATCGAGAGCGGCGTATTTGTTAGGTAGATCTTATCAAGTAGGGCTAGGTATTGATAAAAATTTAGAACAAGCAAAAAAATGGCTGACCCTTGCAAGAAATCAAGGTTTCTATTCAGCAAAAAGTGCTTTGTTATTTCTTAAAATACAAAATAGAACCCTGTTGACTACATTGAAAAGGAGTATTAATAAAGTGTTTTCTAGGTTGTCTATTGGGAGTATTTTCTTTGATCGAAAAGAAGCCGTATGCAGTACTGAAATATCACAGGATAATCTCCAAGCATTACTAAAAAGTGAGGTTATCAAAATTCATGATAAAAGAATTAATAACCTAAAAATTGAACAGGAAAATGATGCAGAATCTATGTTTCTAGGCATTAAATAAGAAGAATCTCCTTCCGATTATGAGTAACTTGAGTAGACTTAACTTTTAATGGGTTTAGATCATAAAACATACTTTAATGAACCCTTATTTAGTCCTAGTGACTCAAATAATAAATATTCATCTTTAAAAATAAAAAGCTGAGTGATATGATGAAATAATCTCAGGAAAAGAAGTTATGAGTAATCTATTGCATGCTAACATGGAGGGCATTAAGCGTACTCTGTTATCATTAAGTCCAGCCCTTTTGTTCTTTAGTCCAGTCACTGCTGTACAATCGGTAGCTTATGCTATTCTTTCGTTGAATGTATACAATCAATTCAGAGAACGTTGTCTTCAAATGTTTTCTATCGATGATAAGATTGTTGATGATTATAATGCCTTGAAGCAAATTAATAGAAAGTTAGTCATTGAGGAAAATAGGAGAGATAAAACAAATCAGCCTGTCTTGTTAGATTGGGATGGTTTTAAACAAGAAATGGCTGCTGGGGGGGGAGAAACATCTCCAATTAAACCAGAGTGGATAAGATCGCGTACTGATGTAATAGATAAAGCAAAAGTGCAAATGGCTGCATTGAACAGCAAATTAAAGAGTCTAGATGAAGAAACTAAAGGTCGGGATTATGATTCAATTCAAGATTTTTCAATAGAGACGTTAAACAATAAAATAAAAGTATTCAGAACAGAAGTGAATGAACTTAAGAAGCAATTAAAAACTGCTTATATTGAGATAATTTCATCAAGTCAAACCTTTGAAGAGGCTCCAACTTCCCTTACTGAATTTATTTGGAGAGAAGATGAAGGGGTGAAGTTGCTCAATCTTGAAGTATCCTTCATCAAATCAAGTATTGATGAGCTTGATAAACTGGTTACATCAGGGGAGGAAAAATCCACAAACTCAGATAAAGTGCCTGATAATAAGATACAAGAATTCAGAACAGAAATTGATAAGCTTAAGGACCGATACCGATCACACACTGTTAAGAAAGGTATATCGTCTACTTATAGTAGTATATCTCCCGAGGTTGAATCAGAATTCATCAAATCAAGTACTGTTGAGCTCGGTAAACTGTTTACATCATGGGAGGACAAATTCCAAAACTCAGATCAAATAGCTAATAATAAAATAAAAGAATTCCTAAAAGGAATTAATGAATTTAAGGAGCAATTACAAACTGCTCATAGAGAGAAGTCCATCAAGCTTGAATCTGAACATAACGATGAGACCAAGTTGATTGATTTGAACTATCAATCAGCAGATTTAGCCAGAAGGGCTATCGAAATAAAGATAAGGGTCATTGAAAAAGAATGTTATTTGATGAGGAAAGAAGTTTCCAGGCGTCAGTATGAAAATTACTTCAAAGAACTATTTAGTCTTGTTGAAGAGATTGGAAATACCTCTGAGGTTACGATAAAGACAGATCATGAAAAAGGAGTTGTCAAGACAACTCAAAAGATTCGGGAATTCAATCCTGTCGATAATTTTCCCAATGTTATTGTGCACAATGTTCCATTATTTTATTATATTAGTTGTTTGTTATTTAACCCAACTAGGTTAGTAGCATGGTTGCGTCCTATGAACCTAATTTCCTGGGTAAATTATAACCTTTTGGGCGCAAATTATAACACTGCTGGTGAATTAGAGGTTAATTATTCACATATCATGATGGTTATCCTTTCCTTGGGTTTGATTGCATTTAATATCTATTATCCCCATACGGTCATCTATGGAACAGCTATTTCATCTCTTTTATCTGATCCAATGAATTATCTTGCGATCAGTTCTGTTTTATTGTTATTCAGAGACTTCAATGCTGTTGGAATCACATTCAAGTTTATTTTTGATGTTTCAACACAACTCATCAATGTATTGTGTGAATGGGTCGCTAGTGGTCATGATGTTATGAGGTCTTTGTGTGCAGTTCCTAGGGGGTTATGGGGTAAAGTAACTAATTTTGTGGGAGGACTAGGCAATACAATTCTTCCTCCTTTAACAGATGTTATAAAGGGTCTAGAGTGTCTTTCTTTTATGGGGTTGATGGCAGCAGCTTTGTTAACGACAGGCGACGTACAGTTGATCGTGGGGATGATGTTGAATATTTCATTAGCAATTCGGCAGGTTGAATCTAAAGGCAATGTCAAAAACAGTTCAACATGGGTTGATAGTTTTAGATCATTTTTAATGCCCAGAGGTTCAGTCATAGATAATATTAAAAAGATAGGTAAGAATTCCTCTAATATATTTCAGTTGGGGTTTGCTTTGATTATCAATGTATCTATATTTAAGTTTGCAAGGTTGGCTATTCCTCGTTGCCCAGGAGTTTATACGTGTTCTGCAAAATTGTGTCAGGGTCTATTATCCAAGTCATTGGGCGTTATTAGTCCCTATGTCAGTCATAAAGGCAGTGAAAAGGTTACGAGTACAATTAAAACATATCAATAATGAATATCTGTACACATGCCTTAAAAACGTGTTAGGGTTAAACTTGATAAATGATAAGAGATTAGTAAGTTGGATATTCAAAAGTTAGTGAACAAGTACAAAGATAAGTTATTGATGTACCAAGAACAGTTCATCGTGTATGCTCAATCTCCAGAAGGTGTATTAAGCCTATTTTGGTCGTTGATACTGTCATCAATTGTCAGTGTGTGTGTGGTTGGTCCCGGGTTGATTTATTTGGCATCATCACTGTATTTAGGTTTGGTCGGGTATATTTTGCTAGGGGCCTTGGGTGAATTACATCTCAACGTATTCACGATAGAGGGTTTAAGTTCCCTTTATCATTTAGAAGGGGAATACCTCAAAGATAAAATAACAGATATGATAAACCGTATCGATAAACATGGTTTTTATTTGGGGATGGGCGTATTAACAACCTTTGTGCCGATAAAATTAGTGATGAGTCTTTCTTTTTCTAGAGCAGCGTTGTTTATGCCCGTGGGTATATTGTATAAAAACATAGTAGAAGGTGTTAGCGTTGTTGAGGAAAAATCTGATGATAACCTCAAGAAGTCTCATTTAGAATAAGGGTTGAGGTCTTGTTTGAATTCAATCTCAACACAGGTTCCACTAATTTTTAAAGATTTTTGAAAATAGCTTTGCAAGTACTGTTTGTAGTGATTGGGTAGTCGATTGAGCTGTTTGCCTGTAATGCCTATTCTGATGGGTGGTGCAACACCAATAGGGTGAGCTAATCTGGGTTTGATTCGTCTATTGCCAACCAGTGGGGGTTGATGCTGTTCTAATGCTTTTTCAAGCAGTTCGGTGAGTTGTGAAGTGGATAACTCAGGTGTGGATGAATCATAGACAACTTTGATTTCTTTAAGTAACCTACCAATACCTTTTTTGTTACGGGCAGAGATACGAATCTTAGGGATAAACCAAAGGTGTTTATAAAGGTCTAATTGGCCTTCTGCAGCATCAAATTCATCACAATCTAGGTCAGTTTTATTAATGGCTATGACCAAAGGTTTGGCATAGGTGACGACAAGGTCAAGAAGTTTCTGGTCTTGAGCGCTTAGTGGGGTGGTCCCATCTGCTAGAAATATAACAGCATCAGCCTTTTTAAGGCTAGCTAACGTACGAAAAGAAGCGTATCGATCCAAGGTGTCATTAATTTTAGTTTTTCGCTTTAAACCGGCTGTATCGATGATGGTATACGCTTGATCTTGGTAGGTGAAGTTAAGTTCAACGCTATCCCGTGTCGTACCCGGGATATCAGACACAATGACCCTATCTTCTCTAACACACGCATTAACTAAAGTGGACTTACCAACATTGGGCTTGCCAATGAGAGCAATTTTAATGGAATTGTTCTCTATTTTACTTTGAGGTGGGAAGTGTTGGGCGATGGATGATTTAAGGCTTTCAAGCCCATTTTTCTTTTTACATGAGACGGTAAAGATTGTGCTCATGCCAGTAGAATAATAGTCAGCTTTAGCTGATTCAAGTTCATTGCGATCATCTACTTTGTTAACAATTAGCCAACAGGGTATGCCTTGTTTTCGAAGGGTATTTAATACGGCTTGATCCTCATAACTTAAACCTGTTTGGTGATCTATGACCCACAGACAAACATCAGAGGTTATCATGGCTATTTCAGACTGGGCCTTCATGGCTTCATTAAAGGTACTATTTTCATCGGTTAGGCCAGCGGTATCAACAAGAAGGTAGGTTTGGTCATGAATTACGGCCTCGGCAGTGTGCCTATCTCGTGTCACTCCTGATATAGGGCTCACAATGGCTTGGCGTTTTCCTACCAAGGCATTAAATAGGCTTGATTTGCCGACATTGGGGCGTCCGATTAAGCTAATAATAGTCATTTTAGTGAAGTGATGAGGTTAATTGCTGTTTAGAGGAGTTTAATTCAGATTGGACCATTTCTAGTTGTCCCTTAAGGCTTTCGGTCAAAGCTTGGTTAACACTTGGGTTGGCTTGTAGTTGTTGATTGATGACATCGAGAGCTTCTTGTTTGCGGTTAAGTTTGGTCAGTGCTTTAGCTTGAATGGTTGATGCGGCCATTTGGATGGCCTTACTTTGAATTTTGATGACATCTTGTATGGCGGCATCATAAGACGATTGATGATAATGAATATTAGCCATTCTCCAAAGAACAATATCCTTTAAATGCTCATCACTACTATAATCTAGAATTTGCTGATAATAGAGCAGGGCTTGGCGTTCTTGTTTGTTCTGCTGACTGTCTTGAGCTAAAAATAAACGAGCTAAATTAGAATAGGGACTTTTAGGAAAGTCGGTGATAATGGAGATAGCTAGATCATGGTTGTTACTTTTGAGGTTGGGATCATGTTGGGTGTTGATAAAAGTAAAATAACGCAAGGAGGCTTCATGCGATTTAGCCAGCTGCTGCTGTTGATACCATTGAAGTACACCGACGATGCAAAGTGATATTAGAACGGAGACAAGAATGCTTTTCCAGTTGTCTGCAATCCATTCTTGTTGGTAATTGGTATCTTCGTCAAAAACTTGTTTCATAAAGAGTCCTTTGGTGTAGGTTTAAATGGGTTTAATATCTCCTCAGGAGCAAGGTCAATTTGTACCCCTGAAGTCATATTCTTTAGCACGACTTTATTGTGAGAAAGTTCATCTTCGCCGGCAAGCAAGCAATATTTAGCCGAAATTTTATTGGCAGCTTTCAAGTGTGCTTTGATACCAGAGAGTGATGAACCTTGTCGAATGTTAAGGTTCAGCGTTTGTAATTGGTTGAGGTATGGAAATAACCAGTGATAGGTATCATCACCGCTAATACCAATATAAAGATCACAATTTGTCTCTGGTTGTGGATTGTTTTTAAGAGACAGTAAAGCTTCAATGCGCTCTACCCCTGCAGAAAGACCCACGGCAGGTGTGGGTTTGCCACCGAGTTGCTCAACAAGTCCATCGTAGCGTCCCCCAGCGCAAAGAGTCCCTTGTGCTCCTAACTTATCAGTCATCCACTCAAAGACTATTCCAGTGTAGTAATCTAAGCCTCGGACGATCATGGGGTCAAAAACAGCGTCAATATGTGCCCGATGTAATGATTCAAGCGTCTTTTCTATCAAATCGTGCTCATCATCAGAGTAAAATTCTATGAGCTTAGGAGCAGACAGTAATATTTCTTGTGTTTGTGTGTTTTTAGAATCTAAAATTCTTAGAACATTGTGATTCAATCGTTGCTGAGAGTCTTCATCAAGGTTTGAAGCATGCGGTGTTAAATAGTCCTTTAAGGCTTTTTGGTAGTTATTTTGAGTTTCTGCTCCACCAAGATAATTTAAATGCAGGTGTACTTCTTCATGAATCCCTAACTGTTTCCATATATGGTTCATGAGTTGTATGAGTTCAAGTTCTGCTACAGGTGATTGAAGTCCAAAGGTCTCAAGTCCTATTTGATGGAATTGACGGAGCCTTCCTTTTTGAGGGCGTTCGTAACGAAACATAGGTCCTTGGTAGTATAAGCGTTGGACGGTATTATGAATAAGTCCTAATGCGAGTGCAGCTCTAACACAACCCGCTGTTCCCTCTGGGCGCAATGCTAGCAGGGTTCCATTCCGATCCTCAAGTGTGTACATTTCTTTGTTAACGATGTCAGTATTATTGCCTACAGAGCGCTGGAAAAGATCTAAGGACTCGACCACTGGAAAATGGATTTCGTCAAAGCCAAGTGAATGAGCAGATTGATAGAAAATATCAGCTAAATAACCGCGTATTTTAGAAGATTCAGGGGCAATGTCATGAAATCCTCGCACAGGATTATATTTGTTTGTCACAGTTAATCTCGGGAAAAAATTGTTAAGTTACCATTAATATATCATTATTAAGTAAATAATCCAGTAATAATTCAAGATTGTACTATAATTAAATTGACACATTAACAAGGGTATTGTATGGCAAATGCACACAAAGTATTAAATTTAAGAACAGAGACCCCGCAGGTACAAAATGATATTGGTAATGCTAATGATTCATTATCAGGTGACTACGGCGGAAAAGTAAATGCAGAGGGGTTATCTGTAACTGGAACATCCAGTAGTGGTGGCGGTGAATCAGGCATGGCTGCAGAGTTAGGTGGAGGAGATTTTCCAGAAGATGACCCCAGTGGTGAAAATAATGGTAAAGCAAGAGGAAAACCCGGTTCAGGCGATAGTCAAAGAAGCTCTAACCCTTCAACTCAAGCGAATGCTAATACTCAGGCAGGTGAAGCAAATACCACTGATGCGACTGAAACAGAGGTAAAAGAGAGATATGCTAAAGCCCAGGAAGAGGGCGATGAATCTGGAGAAGAACAAGATGAGTTAGCATCAGCTTCAGAAGGTGGGTTTGGGCAATCAGTCGATGATGAAATGTTAGCATCCGCCGCTATGGCAATGGGTCTTGGAGAAGAAGACAGTGAGGAATCAAGATCTAAATCAGGCAGTCAAAAAGCAAAAGTATCAGCAATTGCAAAAGGAGTCGCTGTGGCAGCAGCAGCTGTTGCGGCCAAAGCTGTTGCAGGAGCAGGAGCAGCGCCAGCTGGCGTAGCAGCTGCTGCAGAGGGAGAGGAAGCTGCAGTTGAGGAAGTTATTGAAGCAGAGGCAGAAGAAGCAGAGGCAGAAGAAGCTGAAGTAGTCGAAAAGGCAATAGTGGTTGAACCCACAAAATTAGTTATGCGTGAACCCATTGTGGATGCTCCTGCAGTAACCTATGATAATTTGATTGTGTATAATATCCACCCTTACGATGGGCTAGAACCAGATTCTATTCCTGAGTCACACACAGGAGTGGACCCTCAGCCTCATGTGAAATATAACTTTGTCGAATATTTTGGTATAGATAAGTTGTCTGATGGAGCAGGTTTTACTTTAACTGGAACTACAGCTGGACTTGAGACTTTGTTAGCTCAATTTAGTAAAATTTA
>MPMF02066074.1_pt1 | contig 126885 bp, 110 predicted proteins | sample 1617271 | NCBI WGS metagenome assembly MPMF02 (sample SAMN05944812, study PRJNA350692) | marine metagenome | biome: marine; feature: ODZ; material: water; isolation source: 120 m water sample prefiltered with 30 um filter, filtered on to 0.2 um... | place: Pacific Ocean | collected 2012-04-09... | reverse complement strand
GCCGGGAGGCGAGTGTCCTTGCCGATGGTCGCGAGGCCGACGGCGCAGCGCCGCTCATCGGGTCGAGCGCCTGCATGCAACGGCTGCGAGTGCAGATCGAGCGGGTCGCGGCCACCGACTTCACTCTGCTCATCGAAGGAGAGACCGGATCGGGAAAAGAGCTCGTTGCGCGACAGGTGCACGACCTGAGCGTCCGCCACCAAGGCCCCTTCGTGGCCGTCAACTGCGCGGCGCTGGTCGAGAGCTTGCTCGAGGCGGAGCTGTTTGGGATCGAAGACCGCATTGCCACCGGAGTGCGCGCCCGACGAGGCAAGTTCGAAGCGGCCGATCGGGGCACGCTCTTCCTCGACGAGGTCGCCGAGCTGTCGCCGGCGGCGCAGGCCAAGCTGCTCCGGGCGGTGCAGGAGCTCGCCGTCGAACGGGTCGGCGGGCAGGGGCCCCGGCCGGTTGATATCCGGGTGGTCGTGGCGACGAACAAATGCCTGCGGGGGCTGGTTGGGGCCGGCCGGTTCCGCGCCGACCTGTACTACCGTCTCGCCGGCGTGGAGCTGGAGGTGCCGCCCCTACGGCGCCGTCGCGAAGACATCTTGGAGCTGGCCGAGTATTTTCTGGCGCGGCATCTGGGCCTGCGTCGGCTGGCGCTGTCGGAGAGCGCCGCCGAGGCGTTGGTGACCTACGACTGGCCTGGCAACGTGCGCGAGCTCGAACGTGTGGTCGAACGCGCGCTGGCGCTGTCGAGAGAAGACGTGGTCGGACTTCCGGATCTGCCAGCGGAGCTCACCCGGACATACGCCGAAGTGCTGCAACCCTCGATCGCCCACGCCGAGACGATGCGGGCCTGGGGTAGCCGCTACGCGCGGCTCGTGCTGGAACGGTGCGGTCGCAACAAGCGGCGTGCCTGCGAGGTGCTTGGGATTAGCTACCACACCCTGCAGTCGTATCTGCGGTACCAGACAAGGTCCACGGGCACGAGCGTCGCTGGCTCGGGCAGCGCACCAGCGGCCTCACCGGCGTCGTCTCTGGCGCAGCCTCACCGCGACACACGGTGACGAAGTGGCGTTGAGGTTCGGACTGCCGCTGTCGCGCACACGAATCCAGGTCGATGTAGAGAAGCACCCCGTCGTTCATCGGTGCCCCTTCACTTGTTCGGCACCCAGTTCTTCAGCTCATCAATCCACTTGGCTACCGGATGGGCACCAGGCGCTGGTGTTCGTCGAGCCAGTTGAACACCGTCGTCAGGGTCGCCGGGTCGCCAGTATCCGTCGCTACCATCAAGAAACGCTGCCCATCGAGAGACACGTTGCAGTTTGGGAGACCTCGAGAGTTTTGGTCAGCTTCCCCTTCTGCCGGAATCGCCGGGTCGGCGTGGCGTCACGTCCTTCATCGGCGGTCGTCGCGACGAGGTGCCCGCACCGTCGAACGCTTGAGGGATACCGATGGTGCCCTCGCGCACGGCGCGCTCGAAGGTCTGCTTCAGGTAGCGCCTCACGAGTTGCCGGAAGGCTGGGATGAGGCACAGGAAGCCGGCAACGTCGGTGAGCAGGCCAGGCGTGATGAGCACGGCCGCTGCGACGAGGATCAGCACGCCGTCGACGATCGGTTCGGCGGGCAATCGGCTTGCGGCGAGGTCCGCTCGAAGACGCGCCAGGGTGCTCATGCCCTGCTGCCGGGCCAGCGACGCGCCCACGAGCCCCGTGGCGATGATGATGCCGACGGTGGTCAGGGTACCGACGCGCTGGCCGATCTCAATGAGAAGGAACAGCTCGATGACCGGAATGGCGATGAAGAGGAGGAGGAGGCGTCCCACGGCGTGATGAGTCGCTGTGCAGAATCGAAGAAGGTCGAGTGCCGCCCGAAAGCCTACCGACCAGCGACGAACTGTCGCGCCAAACGGTTCGGGGACCGGCAGCTCACTGGGTCAGCGGCGCTTGCCGGTGAAGGTGCCGTCTCCGAATCCTCCGAGCGACATCGTGCCGGAGAGCGTGCCATCTTCCTGCAGGGCGCCGGTGTAGGTCACCTCGAGGGCGTAGCCCCCCGCCTCGGCGTCGAACGAGAACCTCACGTTATTACCGTCGACGCTCCCAGTCACATCGGCCTCCCCCAGCGTGTCGGACGAGTAATGGCCGGTCAGCTCCGAGCCGTCTTGCACCAGCGTAATACTGGGCGTGGTGGTGCCCCCGGCCTCGGTATCGACGGTCAACGCCCAGTCGCCCCCCACATCGGCCGGGTTCTGGGCGCTGACGCTGACGAGCCCCATCGCGAGCATGACGATTGCCAGCGACCCGACTGTCATACCGTTCGTCATCCGATGCGCTACCTGTGTGCCCATGCGGCCCTCCTTCCGGGTCGTCACACGCCCCGGCCTCGGTGGTTCGACGCCAAGCCGCGACGCGCCACCCTTACGAGTTACCGATCACCACGGTCTCTGTAGCTTACACGGCCTCCCCATAGCCGCCACAAGCGGATTTCCCACCCCGACCGAGCCTTTCGTGCTGAGAATGCCCGCTCGGAGGGTTGACGTCAAGGCCCGATGGTCAACTGAAGCGTATGTCGCTGGAGCAGACAGTAGGCCGGCCATTTCGCCATTCTGCGCCCGTTCCAGTGAACGCCCCATAGCCATTCTCGAACGTGTCGGTAGGCCAAGGTGCTCAGGCTTTCAGCCCGGAGACGATGGCGCGAAAGACCATGAGCAGGGCAATGGCGACCAGGACAAGGGGCCAGCCATTCTCGATCACCGGCGTCACCCACCCCTCGAACCAACTCAAGGTGAAGGAGAAGCCAACCACTCCGACCACAAGTCCGACGGCGGCGGGCACCAGAAGTGCCGACTCGCGAAATCTCCCTGCCCCCCAGGTAGCCGCAAAGGCCAATCCTGCAATGAGGGGAAAGGCGGGCCAGTAATCCTCCATCCTCCACCACTCCAGAGGACCCACGGTGAAGCTGAAGAAGAACAGGCCTCCTAGGACACCCGCCGTGCCCGGAAAGGCCAGGCGAGGATTCTTTCTAGCGATGGAGGAGATGAAGAAGGCAGCTCCTGCCAGACAAGGAAAGATCGGCCAGAGCTCGCCGAGACTTGGAAGGTCGAAGCCTAGGTTTCGGACCAAGAACCAGACCCCGAGGGCGACCAGGAAGACACCGAGGAGGACGCTTTCTCCTTGCCGACGGGTCGTGTCCGGATCTGTCATCTGCTCAGGTCCCCTCCAGAATCCTTCCGCGCTGATGACGCCAGCGTAGTACCGGGCTGCAAGGGCACGGCTCAGTGTGAGGTTAGCCGATTACCGGCCCCTTCAGGAACCGCCGGCAACCGCATCGGCGAGCGAGGGCCGGCCACATCGTCGTGTCCGAGGCGTGTGCCGGAGCCGAGAGACATGGTGCCAGGAAACGGCCCATTATACCGAGACAGCGGCCTAGACGACGGCCTCGTGCACTGCGAGTCGACGACCAAGGTCGTGACGTCATCGCACCCCCGAGCGCCCTTGTCCCGCGCCATTCTTACCGCATAGGATCACGATCGTGGAAACGTTGCTCTCCCTGGTGCCAGAAAGTCTGAGGCACCCCGCGATTCTGGCGCTGATCGTCGCGGCGGCCTCGCTGGCCTTGGCCAAGCTCGTCGAGTTGCTGCTGTGCCGAGTTCTTCAGCGGCTGGCCCGGCGGACGCGGACCGACTTCGACGAGAAGCTGATCGATGCGTTGCACCGCCCGATCTTCTTCAGCGTGGTGTTGGTCGGCGTGCGGACGGCAGTACTGATTCTCGGTCCGCCCGAGGCCGTGATGGGCTGGACGGACAGCCTCGTCCAGACGGCGGTGATTTTCGTCTGGACCCTCACCGCCCTTCGGGTCGTCTCTCTGGTGTGCGGGAGCATGAGCGGCGCGGTGCGCCGGAGCGAGTGGATCGACGAGCGGACGTTGCCGTTGTTCGACAACCTGGCGCGGCTGATCCTGCTGGGCGCGGCAGCCTACTTCCTGCTCCTGGCCTGGCATCTGAACATCAGCGGCTGGCTCGCCTCGGCCGGCATTGCCGGCCTCGCGCTCGGGCTGGCGGCGCAGGACACGCTGTCCAACGTCTTTGGGGGACTGTCGATCATCGCCGACGCGCCCTACAAGGTCGGGGACTGGGTCAATCTCGACGGCGGCGAGCGGGGACGTGTGACCCAGATCGGGCTGCGCAGCACGCGGATGATGACCCGAGACGACGTCGAAATCACGGTGCCCAACGCGGCCATCGCCAGCGGGAAGATCATCAACGAGTCGGGCGGGCCTTCGAGGAAGTCGAGGGTGAGCGTCCTGGTGGGAGTAGCCTACGGCTCCGACGTCGATCAGGTGCGCGAAGTCCTGCTGCGCGCCGCACGGGGCGTCGAACTCGTCGCGGACGATCCCGAGCCGCGCATCCGGTTCACCGAGATGGCCGATTCCGCGCTCGTGTTTCGCGTACTCTGCTGGATCGAGTTCCCCGAGCTGCGCGGTGAGTGCGTGGACGGTCTCAACACGGCGATCTACAAGGCGCTGAACGCCGAGGGAATTACGATCCCGTTTCCGCAGCGCGACGTGCATTTCTACCCGAACACGGCCGCGACGCCGCCCGGAAGCTAGCAGCCCATGGGTCAGTTTCTCGACGGTCCCACAGTTTCCGTACCGATCGAGGTGGCTTGAGGGCGATCCGAACGAGAAGCTGCCTTTGTGTCACCGCCGAATGGGGCCCACTCGGGTCCGGATGGGGGTCACGGACGCTGCACGCCAGCCTGGCCCAGGACGTACTCGGCGACCTCCCGGTGGGTGGCGAACCAAACGTCGCCCTTCGCCTGGATGTGAGCAATGAGCTCCTCGAGGATGAGGATCCGCGATCGGTGGCCAATGATGTGGGGATGGGTCGTGAGCAGAAACATCGTCCCCTCTTCGTAGGCCTTGTCGAACTCGTCAATGTAGACCTGCAGCAGCTCGCGCGGCGGCGTATAGCTGTCACCGCGGGGGTTCATCAGTGGGGCATCGTCGAGAATCCACTCGACGGGCAGTTCGACTAGTCCGGTGGGCTCACCATCGGCCAGTAGCTCGTAGGGCCGGTCGTCCGCCATCAGCGAACTGTCGTAGAGGAACCCCAGGCCGCGAATGATGCTCAGCGTGTTCGGGCTGAAGTTCCACGAGGGCGCCCGGTAGCCGACCGGTCGTGTGCCGGTTGCCTGTTCGAGGTAGGCGAGCGCCCGCATGACGAGTTCCCGCTCCGTTTCGGCGTCGAGAGCGGTGTTCAGCTCGTGAATCCACCCGTGCACCCCGAACTCGTGTCGGCCTGAAGACTGGATCGTGTCGACCATGTCCGGCGCCAGGATCAGGCTGACGGCAGGAATGAAGAACGACGCCGGGATTTCGTATCGGTCCACCAGCTCGACGACCCTCCGCAGTCCGACCCGCGCGCCGTACTCGCCTTGTGACATCGCCCCGATCGACGGGGTCTCGCTCCGAGCGATGGTGATCGTGTCGTTGTCGACGTCGAACGACAGCAGGACCGCGACGCGCGCACCGTTCGGCCACGTGTCGGGTTGCAGGCTACGCCCGGCCCGCACGCGATTCGCAATCGTCTCGAGTTGGTCAATGTCCAGGGGGATACCGGGTTGGCTCGTTTGGGAAGCGCTGGGGCCGCCCATCGGCAGACATATCAAGGCCAATCCGAGAAGCATCGATCTCATGCTCATGGCTAACTCGCACCTGACGACTGGAACGTCTGACCAGATCCGCGGCTGACAGAGCCTCATGCCGGCGGTGGCGCCACTGCTCGAAGGCGCGGGACCCATACTGCGACGCGAATCGGCCCATGTCAATGCGCGCATTTCTCTCTGAGACTGCGCGTGTGCGAAAGTGAGAGGGCAGTGACCACCGCACAGGCTCTTGCGTACGTGTGCAGCCACGGCGTCGTGCTTGAGTCAGCCTCTGGACCGCTCCCATCGCTGGCCGCGGCGATCGTCGGCGAGCCCATTCGCGGCAGCTGGTGGGGACACCCGCAGGGTCAGCAGATCTTCCAGATCACTCGGGCGGTGCGGAAGTCAAAGTCCATTCTGGTGTGCCGGCTGTTCAAAGGGAAGGTCACATTGGTTCATCAGCGGCTGTGGCCGGCGGTGGTGCGCGTCGCCGACCGATTTCCATCGACGCACCTCACCTGGATTGTCGAGATTCACGCGACGGCCGGCCATCACCGCGTGGAGGAGACGCCGTTCCCCGACTGGGTCCCCGCCAGGGTGCTGACACAGGCAGCATCGCTGTCGGAACAAAAGGCGCAGCGCGCACTCGGCAGGTGGGGACCGTAGCTCAAGCCTCAGTCCGTAAGATCAAAATCTCCAAAGAACCACAATAGTAGAATGCCTATCGTGATAGCCAGTGGGCCAATAAGTACAGCACCTAAGATGGCCGGAATTATCAGTATGAGGTTGTTGGGACGATAATACTCACTCAGTCGAGGCAAGCTCTGTCGATTGCTCCAGGCCTTCCTCAAAGGCCCACGGTCGTTGTCTTGGGTCATGTGTGTCATCTCAGGAAATGGCGCGCTTGACCGCGCTAGAGCCCCCCGAAGGGCCGGGGCTCCCGAACCCACTCCGCCGCAAGCGGATCGGCCCCACGCCCACAAACGGGTTGCCACGCCGACCGCGCACGTCGTGCTGAGAATGCGCGCACCGTGGGCGGACGTCAAGGCCAAATCCGGACGCCGAGTCACACGTCGAGCAAGCTGACTTCGCGGACGGGAGGTCAAGTGGGTCCTGACGTCATGGGGCCATCCATTCAAGACGGGAGCTTCCTGAGCCGATTACCGAAATGGCAGTGAAACGTGTCCCATACGGGCGAGTCTGCTCGGCGGATCCGTGGACGCTGTCTGAGTGGAGTCTGCCCAGTAGCGGTGGAGTCCGATAGGCTCCTAGGCTTTCGGGAGGTACGTCTTGGCAACCGGCTCATCGCATCGCTCGGGGCGAGTTCGCCGCCTGGTTGACCACCCTCATCGGTGGCCCGACGACGGCTTCACGCTAAACGAGTTCCTCATCGTGGTGGCCGTGATCGGACTGCGGCCGGCATCGCGGTCCCGGTGCTCGCCCAGGCGCGCGCGGCCGCCAGCGACGCCTCGGCCAAGTCCGACTTGAAGAGCACGATGAGAGCGATCGTGATGTACATCAACGAGAACGGGACGTTTCCCACCTCGGAGGTCGATTTGGCGACGGTCGACTTCAACCTGTCCGGGGGCGTGAGCTTCTCCAAGTTCGACGTGAAGACCAAGAAGGGGATTGCCAGCGCACACATTCACATCGAGCACATCGGGTCAAGCAACGCGTGGCACGCCGATCTTCCAGCCGAAGGGTCTGTGATTCAATTCAGAAAAGGTAAGCTGGGCGAATAGCCCCCCCCCGTACGGCACCGGGAGAAGCCTCTCCCTGTGAATATTCGAACCGGAAATACCCATTTGCACCACTTGACGCACACAATTGTGAGATCCCTCCTGACGAAGAATTAAGGAATTCTTCAGTCGGCGATCTTCCAGCCTCGACTAGTGTCAGGTCATAGAAGAAGTAGTGCGCCCGGAGGCGCTCGTTCGGGACCGGGATAACGCGGGAGCACCCTATCGATGCGGCCAACCGTTCCAGCCGTTTCTCTCCTGTTGGCGCTGCCGATGGCATCGGCACTGTCGGCGCAGACCACCAGGCCGGTCAACGATCCGGTCGGGAAGCTGAATCACGAGCTCGCGGCCGGCGAGATGGAGCTCGAAGGGCAGGGCGACTGGGGTTACGCGCGGAGCCTGATGGAGCACCTCGATCTGTATCCGGACTCGCAGGTCCTGGTTCTGTCCAAGACCAGTCTTCAGGCCACGCTGATCTCCCCGCAAAAGCCGCGGGCGCTGTACTTCAACGACGACGTCATGATGGGCATCGTGCAAGACAGCGGGCTGCTGGAGTTCACGTCGCTCGATCCTACCGAGGGGCTGCTGTTCTACACACTGGACCAGGCCGCGCCCGTGGGCGACGATGACCCAGCGGCGGGCAGCCCGGCATCGGTCAAAGATCGGGGCCTCGTGACGGAGCCGCGATTCGTGCGTCGGTCCGACTGCGGATCGTGTCATGGTCCAGTCAACCAGTATGCGCCCGGCTTGATCGTGGCAACCTCGTTTCCGGCGCCAACCGGAACTGCGCGTCACACCGCGGACGGTATCTTCCAGTTGACCGATCACCGGACGCCATTCGAGGAACGCTGGGGCGGTTTCTACGTCACGGGAACGCATGGCGAGATCACGCATCGCGGCAACGCGGTTGCCCCCGATCTCGAGCACCCGTATGTGCTGGACACCGCCGACACGGGCAACATCACCTCGCTGGAGGACCGCTTCGACGTAACGAAGTATCTCGAGTCAACGGGCGATATCGTCGCCCTGATGACGCTGGGGCATCAGACCGGCATGATCAACCTGCTGAACAGTGTGGGCGCGCAGTTTCGCGCCTCGGAGACCTTTCCCTTGCCCGAGGCGGAGCTCGCAGCCGAGGTCGACCGCCTGGTGTCCTACATGCTGTTTGTCGGTGAGGCGAGACTGGGATCGCCGATCGGGGGCGTGTCCACGTTCAGCGAAACGTTTCCCGCCCGTGGTCCGTTCGACAGTCAGGGCCTGTCACTCCGCGCGTTCGATCTCCAGACGCGGCTGTTCCAGTATCCGCTTTCCTACATGATCTACAGTGCGCGCTTCGACGGTTTGCCCCAATCGGCACGCGATCAGATCTACCGCCGGCTCTATGAAGTGCTGACGGGAAGTGTCACCGACGGCGGCTATGACGGTGACGATGACGAGCTCGATGCGGCGCGTCGGCGCGATCTGTTGGAAATCCTGGTCGACACCAAGCCCGGTCTGCCAGAATATTTCACGCTGGCGCCACAGCCTTGAACCGATGCGAACTGAGCGTTCGGGAGGACCAATCGTGCGATATCGTGACCTGCTTCTGACCCATATGCTCGGCGCGACCTGCGTCGTGTGGAGCGTGGCTCTCACCCCGGCCGAGGCGCAGGGACAACTGGAAATCCCGAGCGTCGACGTGGCGCGTGGACGGCTGGGACCTGCTGCGTATCCACGAATGGCGATGGACCCCCAGGGGGGCACAATCCAATTTGACGCCCCGCCCGAACGGATCGTGTCGCTGCACGCCAACACCGACGAGTACCTCTACGGGGTCGTTCCACCGGAACGCATTGTGGGTGTCAGCAGTTCGGCCTACGACGAAGAATTCAGCCGGTTGCCGGAATTGATAGCGCCGTACGATCCTGGTATCGCAACCGATGCGGCGAGCATCCTGGCTCTTGAACCCGACCTGGTGATTGGAACACTCTCATCGAGCCCGGAGGTGGTCTTCGAGCTCCAGACTGCGGGGATTCCCGTGTTCCGTCTGGACACGCTGGTGACCCGACTCGATCAGGTGGCCGAGAACATCACCGTACTCGGCTATATCACCGGCCGGGACGAATTAGCCAGGCAGGCAAGGGAGCGGTTTGAAGGCGAGATCGCCGACATCGCGATTCAGTGCGCCGCTCCTCATCCGGAAGTCCGCATCTTCGGCCATTCCATGACCGGATTCAGCTACGGCGACCAGACCCTGTTTCACGATGTGGTCCGCCTGATTGGGGGCATCAACGTTGCCGCCGAGGGCGGACTCCATACCTACGAGAGAATCGAGCGCGAAGACGTCATGGCGTGGAATCCTGAGTGGGTGTTTACCTGGGCGCTACCCGGCGAAGAGAGCGAGGAGTTACAACGCTGGATGGAGGATCCCCACCTCGGTCTGACCTCCGCCGCTAGGAGGGAGCACATCGTCGTCTCCGACGGACGAGACACCAGACGCCTGTCGCCATTCATCACCACCCGGGCACGCACGATGGCCGATGCCGTGTGTGCGGCAGGAGGCTGAGCTCCACAAGACCCACATTGGCGCCCTGGCTGTCTCCAAGGTGGGGGCCATGTGTGCTCAATACTGCTGCGGGTACCGGCAGACAGGGCGATGAGCCTTAGGGGGTATCTCCCGCACGCTCACTCACGCTTGGCAGCCTGCTGCCGTTCCAGCATCGCCTCGAATCTTTGCTCCTGCATGTCGATATGGGCCAAGTATCCAGCCCGATCAACAAACGGGTTCGGCTCCTCGGGATCGCGAGTCTGCAGCCGCTCGTACTTGGTCTCGAGGTCGTACCAGGACCCGTGTGCGCCGAGGAAGACGTCCACGGGCAGGGCGCGCGCTTTCGCGAATGTGGCCCGATAGTCGTCCGCAATCTGCGGGTAATCCGGGTTGTCGACCAGGATGTAGTTGGCATTGACCCCAAAGCTACACACGATGAGGGCATCGTAGGCCACGCCGTTTTCAGCCACTTCGAGCCCCCAACTCGTGCACCCTTTCGTATGGCCGGGCGTGTGGTGCGCCACGAGGGCGGTGTCCCCCAGCGTGACGCGATCGCCATCCTCCAAGATGCGATCGATGGGATGTTCCTTGCCATCTGGTTGCATCGCGCGCAGCTGCTCAACGTCTTCCCGCATCACCATCACTTGGGCACCGGTCAGTTCCTTCACCAGGGCATCGGCCTGCATGTGATCACCGTGCGCGTGACTGCCGAGGACGATGCGAATATCGTCAAATGCGAAACCCAGTTCCTCAACACCTTGGCGAATCAACGGCACCGTCGCTTCAAAGTCGGAGTTGATGAGGATGTGGCCCGCGGACGTGGTCACCAGAAACGTGCCCAGTGCTTCGGTGCCGACGAAGTAGATGTTGTCGATGACGCGGTGAGCCGGAAACGGGGCGTTCCAGTCCCGCTGTGCGAGCGGTGCCGCAGAGACGAACAACATCAGACCGACAAGGGACAGCGATTTCATCATCGTCGTTCTCCAGGATCCCTTATGGGATCTTCGCGTGACCGGGAGGCGGCTTGCGATAGACCTGTCCCATGCCCTCTCGGCAATGAGGGCGGCAACCTAATACATGCCGAGGCGGCTGCCGGAGCTCAGAGACATGGTGGCCTGGAACCAGGCCGATTATACGGGAGATAGAGGGGGCAACGAGGCGCTTGGTCGCGTTACGGCCGGAGTGAGCTACCGTCCGGTTTGGTCAGCTGAGCGCAGCACATGCCGTAAGTGCCCGGTGCGCGTGAGGGCCGCCCGGTGACCTTGATCTGGTCTCCCGCTTTGATCGTCTCCGGTGTCCAGCCCCGCCGGCTCATCGTCACCGAGGCGCCCATCTCGATCTCCCAGGCGATCGTCTTTCCCTCGGCGTTCGGCGCTTCGACGTAAAGATACGAATGAGGGTTCCGGAATACGAACTTGGTCACGGTGCCGATCGCTTCGACACTTTTCGAGTCGTCGTAGAACGGCGAGTGCGAGTGGTGCGCACGCGCCGGCACGCCGGTCACCAATGCCGCCGCCGCAACCATCACGGCTACTACCCACAGCAGAGCTTTCACAGTGTCCTCCCAATTCGCCCGCTACCTCCGGTGTCCGCTTCCGAGCGCCCTCGCGACCGACTCAGCCGCTCCACGCCGGATGCATAAGCGGAAGGCACACGAGCCTGCCAGCCTACGCCTCAGGATACTGACTAGACACTAGAGGAACGAGACACAGGTCGATATGACACCTGTCATATGGACGTGGATGTCCCAACGCTGAGCCAGCTTGCGAGTAGCATGCGTGCGGTCGCTGACCAGATCAGTCAGCACGCCGGCCCTGCCGCGAACGGCTCGAGGGAGATCGCGCGCACCTGTGACGTGATGATCCACTGGTCCCCGGCGTGGAACTCCAGATGCAGGCCGAGGCCGACCCAGCCGAGCTTCAAACAACTCCCACCGAAACTCGACCCGTTTAGACAGGCGCGCGTGCGCTCTGGGAAGAACCTACCACCCTGGACCAAGACCTCGCGGGCGTGTGGCGTAAGAATCGTAATCCGGTAGACCGAGTTGTCGGTCTGCACCACCAGTGTCGAAAGGGCGTCCACCTCGATCAAGTCGATGCCATCCGTCTGGGACACGGCTGCGATGAAGCCATCCAGCGTGCGGTGCCGACGGACGAGCTCTCCCGGGCAGGTCTTCTCCCGGGCCTCCGTCTCCGTGGCAGTCAGGCCTGTGTCGGGACGCATCTTCATGGGACTCGCCATGGGTAGCCTCTCCGAATGCCACCCGGTCCTTCGCTGGGTGACCTAGCGGTTCAGGGATGCAAGCGTTGTGCCCACGCGGGTGTGCGGTTCCGGGCGGTCACGGCATGGAGCACCGCATGGATTGGGGGTTCTTCCGCTACCGACGGCAGATACTTTCGCGTCGCTAGCCGGTTCGTGCGAGGGCCTTCACCGCGTTCACGGCCTCTTCCGGCTCGGGACGACGTGTGTAGTCCGCGTTCACGTCCGCGGCGCGGACCTGACCACCCGAATCGATCACATATCGCGCCGGCATTGGTAGGGTCCAGCTGTCGTCACCGTTGTAAGTTGGCAGTTCAATCTTGAACGCGCGGTAGACGGTTTCCAGGGCATCCGTCAGCCGGAAGGTCAACCTGAACGCGGACGCCACCACATTGCCCCGGTCCGAGAGCAGCTCAAAGCCCAGGCCGTGCCTACTGACCAGCGCCTGATTATGCTCGGCCAACTGCGGCGAAATTGCGACGAGCGTGGCACCGAGCGACTCGATCGCGGGAAGCACACCTTCGAGAGCTACCAGCTCTGCGTTGCAGTATGGTCACCAGACGCCACGGAAGAACGTGAGCACCAGCGACCCACGTGTCAGAAGATCGGACGAACGCACCTCGTTCCCGGCCTGACCACGCAGCGAGAACTCCGGCATGTGGTCGCCAACGCCCACGGCTCGCTGTGCCAGACCAGATTGCTGCAACTGCTCAGTCGCGCGATGCATGATCGCAAGGCGTTCGGCTGGGATTCGCTTTGTGGCGCCGTCCCGTATGGCCGCGAGCTGTTGCTCAAGTGACAATGGTGTTTCGCTCCCCCCGCCAGAAGGGTTGGTGAAAGAGTCACGGCAGCGCGTAGGCCACCAGCGAGCCGGGAAATCCAGTGTGGACACTGCCGATCTGCACCACGATGTACTGCTTGCCCTGGTGCATGTAGGTCATCATGCCGTATTGCCCTGGGGCCGGTAGCTCGACGCTGCCCAGAATCTCGCCGGTCAGCTTGTCGCGGCCATGCAGCTGCAGCGGGGCATCGGGCCTGATCTGGCGGGTGCCTTCACTGAGCGCCCGTGTCTGAACCAGGAGATCTCCCGCGACCATCTGGATGGACCAACCGGCGCCTCCGGTGTTGGGGAGCTCCATCCCCGCCAAACGAGGATGGTTCGCGAGCCTTTCTGAAGTCTCGCCGACCGCCAACGACCAGGACCGCTCGCCGGTGTTCATCTGGAACGCGGAGAGCTGGTTGTCCATCGGTTTGTAGAGCCGCAGCCCCTCGACGGTGGGTAGCCCCGTGGGCGAAACGAACGTGTCCTGCGCGTCGGTCGGCCGTCTGGCGCCGCGTGGCAGCCAGGCCGCCACCGTGGTGCCGGTGGTGGGTGTGGTGTTGGGGGTGGCCCCGCCCGCGCCGGGGGCGGCGTAGTTCGGGTTGTCCTGGTCCACGCCGCCCGTGGGTGACATGAAGGAAGGGGCGCTGCAGGTGCGTCTATGTGACGTGTACATCAGGCCGGTGCTCGGGTCCGCGACCGGCGGATGGGGAATGATGTTGCCGCCCCCGAGGCAGCCGACGTTGTTATAGAACTCGTTGTCGTGGTCTTGTGGTAGCGGTGGCACATAGAGTCCCCCGATCCGGTAGTGACTCAGGATCTCCAGGGCCTCTCGCCGCAGATCCGGCGTGTAGTCGATGACGAATTCCTCGGTCAGCCCGTCCCACACGATTGGGTCCACCGGTTCGGGCCGGGTCGGAAAGGGCTGGGTGGCCGATGTGTAGTTGCCGGGGACCTCGGTCTGGATGACCGCGCGTTCCTCGATGGGCCAGATCGGCTCGCCGGTTTCCCGGTTGAAGGCGAAGATCAAGCCCTGCTTGGTGCCCTGGATCAGCGCGGGGATACGCCGCCCGTCCACCGTCAAGTCCATGAGCATGGGCGGGGTCGGCAAGTCGTAGTTCCACTGGTCGCTGCGGTGAATCTGGAAGTGCCATCTCCGCTCGCCGGTCTGGACGTCCAGCGCGAGGACGGAGCCGCCAAAGAGGTTGTCGCCTGGCCGATGGCCCGCGTAGGTCTGGATGGTCGAGGCGTTGGTCACGAGATAGACGAGTCCCAGCTCCGGGTCGGCCGAGGCCGGCGCCCACGTCGACATGTCACCAGACCATTGCCAGGCGTCGTTGTGCCAGGTCTCGTGCCCGAACTCACCGGGCCGCGGGATGGTGTGGAACTTCCAGAGAAACCCGCCCGTGGCCGCATCGAAGCCCATGATGTCGCCCGGGACGTTCTCGATGCGGGTCTGACCGTAGCTCGGCTGGTGCCCGACCAGCACCACGACCACCCCGTTTACCACAATAGGCGGCGCCGAGGCGGTAACCATGCCCAGCTCTCGCGGGATGCCGTAGTTGGCGTCGTAGGTCGCGCTGCGGTCCTGCCACCGGCCCCAATCGGACACCAGCGGCGGAATCAGGTCGAGGCCTCCCGTGTCTGGAAAGCCGTCCAGCGGCACCGCCGTGCCCCAGTTCTCGAGCGGCCGACCGGTCTCGGCGTCGAGCGCCCAGAGGAAGAACGCGGGGCTCGTCACGAAGATTACCCCGCGACCGTTCACCTCGGCATAGGCCACCCCTTTCCCGTAGGCCTGCCTGGGCGACCGAAGGTGCCGAATGGTCTCCGGCTCACGAAACGTCCAGAGCGTCTCGCCAGTTGCCGGCTCGATTGCCACCACCTGTCGTCGCGGCGTGGCGACGGTGTAGAGGATGCCGTTGACGTAGATCGGCGTGGCCCGGTTGAAGTAGTCGACGTTGGGTCCGAAGTTGTCACCTCGCCAGAGCCACGCCACCTCCAGGTCGGCGAAGTTGTCGCCGTTGATCTGGTCCAGCGGCGAGGAGCGGGTGTGCCCGGCATCGCCGCCGAGATACCGCCACTCGCCGTTCTCGGTCCCGGTCAGACGCTGTGCCGATGGGGCCGCAGCCGTCAACATCAAGACTGCCGGAACGAGGCAGAGCACGAGAGTCTGCAAACTGAAGGGTCGAAGCGCAATTTTCATCATCTGTGTCCCCTGGTACGCGCAACAAATAATTCCCTCCGGTCCTGCAGCCACATGGCCCCTGATAAGCGGATGGGCCCATGCCCACAGCAAAGGAACACGGGGCCACTGCGGTCACTCGAAACGAAGGGACTCGATTGGGTCGAGCTGCGCCCCCTTCCAGGCCGGGTAAAAGCCGAAGACGATGCCGATCACGGCGGCGAAGCCAACCGAGACGGCAACCGCGTCTGCCGGCACGCTGGTCGGCCACTCGAGGAATTGAGTGAGGCCCTGCGAAACGGCGAACCCGAACCCCACGCCGACCAGCCCGCCCACAAGGCTGAGCACCATGGCTTCGACGAGGAACTGCCACAGGACGTCCTGTCCCTTGGCGCCGACCGCCATGCGCAGACCGATCTCGCGCGTGCGCTCGGTCACCGAGACCAGCATGATGTTCATGATGCCGATGCCGCCGACGACCAGCGATACGACCGCGATCGCCAGCGTGAACATGGTCATCGTCTGCGTCGTCCCGGTGAGCATGCTCATCATGTCGTCCTGCGTGCGCACCATGAAGTCGTTCTCTTCCCCTTGAATCAGCTCGTGCTCAGCGCGGAGGACCTCCTCGATGCGCGCGGTCGTCTGGGTCATCTCGTCCGCCGAGCGCGCCGAAATCGTGATCCCGGAGATGTTCGTGCCGTCCCGTCCCCTGAGCTTTCGCTGGACGGTCGTGTAGGGCGCGAAGATCGTGTCGTCCTGGTCCTCGCCGAATGAGCCGGAGCCCTTCGTCGCCATCACGCCGATGATTTTGAAGGACTGGTTGCGGATGCGGATCGTCTGGCCGATGGGGTCGGTTCCCTCGCCGAACAAGTTGTCGCGGACGACCGACCCGAGCACCGCCACTTTGGCCGCGCTGTTCACCTCTGTCGTGGTGAAGAAGGTCCCGAGGTCGATGTCCCAGTACCGAATGAGCGGCATTTCGATGTCACAGCCCTCAATACGGGTCTGCCAGTTCTGTCCGCCGGCAATCACCTGGTCGCGGGTGCTGACGCTGGCGGTCAAGTACTGCGCCCCCGCTACCTGTTCGCGCAGTGCGTCCACGTCCTTCGCCTTGAGACGGGGAGACGATCCCATGCCGCCACTGATGCCGTGTTGGTTGAAGCTACCGGCGCGGACCGTGATCAGGTTGGTTCCGCCCGACTGGACTCGCTCCTCGATCTGCCGCTGCGCCCCGTTGCCCAGGGCGACCATCGTGATCACGGCGGCGACGCCGATAATCATCCCCAGCATCGTCAGGGCGGTCCGCATCTTGTTCCGCCCGAGTGCTTTCAGCGCGACAAGGAAGATCATGAACAGAGACATCGGTTCTTACTCCTTGTGCTGGTTACGACAACGGCTCTCGTGAAGGAACTGTCCACCGCGCGTGCACCGATCGGATGTCAACGTGCTGTCGAGGCTGTTCTCACGCGCCCCGCGCATGCCCTCTCCTGGGACGTGTCGGGCCCTTATCCGCTGATTATGTCACCGGCCGGGCCGATCGCGGCCTCAAATGCGGAAAGGTAGCCCCTCCGAGCTGGATCGGTCACGAAATCACCGTGCCAATCGTGACGCTCAGGTTGTCGGCGAGAGGGTCGTCGCGGGGTGGTTCGGTTAGCTGCTGGCGGTCTCGGGGAGGTTCATGCGCCGTCGAGGAGACGAAGGGCAGCGCTCTTGTTCTTGGCGACTGCGTCGAGCAGCGTGTCTCGGATCGCCTGCAAATCTTCCTCGGCGAGGCGGAAAGCGCGGCGTCCACGTGCGGTGAGGCTTCGATGCGAGAAATCCGACCGCATCAGACCCCCGTCGCGATGTCCGTTCAGACCCAGGAGTGCGTGACCGAGCTCGTGAGCAAGGACCCGTCCCAATGCTCGCGCATAGACGTGGTCGTCGACATCGGGGAGCTCCGTGCGGTCCCAGTCCCCATCGACGGCGCGCATCAGCTGCTCCGACCAGAGCGTGATACGCCGCGCGCGCAGTTGGGTATGGCCGAGTCGGTGATCGTGGCGGTCGCGGCTACATCCGTACACTTTGAAGCGGGCCGGCCGGGGCAGCACGACCACGGTCACGAGCGGAGGGCTCGAGTGGCCGTTCGGCGAGAGGTCGAATCGTAGCGCGATGCCGCCAGATTCGAAAATGCGCTCGGTCTCGTGGAGTGCGCTGGCGACGATGTCTTCGCTGAGATCGGCGCCAAGATAAATCGGGACGTCCAGGGTTACAGGCGCCGGCGCGAGCCCCGCGAGGAGTAAGGTGAGCGTAAGCATTGGAGGAGCCGGATTATAGCCTGTTCGGGGTCAGATCGTCGCGGATCATTTGAGCCAATGAGCGCCGTCTTGACCGTCCCGTGGTGCCATAGTACGGTTACGCGGGTTTTCGACGCCTTCGTGGCCGGTGCGGGGTCACGCCCGCTCGCCGGACATCTCACCACGACCCGGAGACCCGCTGTCCGCGCCGCAAGAGGCGGCCGACGCCACCGTCCATGACCGACGCGCCAGTTGCCGCACTGCTCAAAACGCCACTGCATCGTGCCCATCTTGCCCTCGAGGCGAGGATGGTGTCGTTCGGCGGTTGGGAGATGCCGCTCCAGTATTCCGGCATCACCGAGGAGCACCTGGCGGTGCGTCGGGATGCAGGGCTCTTCGACGTCAGTCACATGGGCGAGATCGAGGTGGCCGGGGCGGATGCCCTGGCCGCTGTGCAGCGGATCTCGACCAACGACGCCGCCCGTCTCGCGGTAGGGCAGGCGCAGTATTCGGCGCTGACGACACGGGAGGGCACCTTCGTAGACGACTTGCTCGTATACCGATTGGCCGAAGAGCACTTTCTGCTGGTGGTCAATGCGGCGACAATCGCCAAAGACTTCGTGTGGATCACCGACGGCATTCAGGACATCGGTGACGCGGTTGCGGTGAACACGAGCAGCCGCTATGCGCTGATCGCAGTGCAGGGGCCCCGTGCCCTTGAAATCGTGCAGCCATTGACCGACGTGGATCTGGCCTCGATTGGCTACTACTGGTTTGCTGCCGGCGAGGTCGCAGCCGTCCGCGCGACGATTTCGCGCACTGGATACACCGGCGAGGATGGATTCGAGCTCTTCGTCGCGCCGCAGGGAGCCGAACGACTCTGGACGGAGCTTCTGTCGGCCGGGGCGCCCGCAGGGTTGCTCCCGGCCGGGCTCGGCGCCCGCGACACGTTGAGGCTCGAGGCGGCCATGCGGCTCAGCGGTCAGGACATCGATGAGACGACGAGTGTCCTGGAGGCAGGACTTGGGTGGACCGTGGGCTGGGAGAAGCCGGACTTCGTCGGTCGCGACGTGCTCGTCCGTCAGCGGGCGGATGGCGTAAGGCGGAAGTTGATCGGGTTTGAGGTGGTCGAGCGCGGCATCGCCCGTCATGGGTATCCGGTGTTCGTCGGTGAGGAGCAGGTAGGGGTGGTGACGAGCGGCACCCGGACGCCATTCCTCGAGAAAGCGGTCGGCTTGGCCTACCTGCCCAGTACCGCGAGCGCGCCGGGAACCGAGTGTGCCATCGAGATTCGTGGCCGGCGGGTGCGTGCCCGCGTCGTGCCGTTACCGTTCTACAAGCGTCCAAGAGGGTGACCAGCATGTATCCCAGCGACAGGCAGTACAACAAGGAACATGAGTGGGTCTTGGTCTCCGGCACGACGGCGCGGATCGGGATAACAGACTATGCGCAGGAGCAGCTGGGCGACGTCGTGTTCGTCGAGCTGCCGGAAGTGGGGCAGGCGTTCGAGCAGGGGGCACAGTTCGGCTCCATCGAGTCGGTCAAGGCTGTGTCGGATCTGTATTGTCCGATGGCGGGGAAGGTGGTCGACGTCAACACCGCGCTGGCCGACCGTCCGGAGACGGTCAACGCCGATCCGCATGGTGCATGGATTATCGCGATCGAGCTGAGCGACCCGGACCAGACGGCGGGTCTGCTCGCTGCGGCCGCCTACGCGGAACTGGTGTCGTAGTGAAGGTGTCGGGTGCCGATCGGTTTGTCGACAGACATATCGGGCCGCGAGGCGGCGACATCGAGGCGATGGTGGCCGCGGTTGGGGCCACGTCGCTCGACGGCCTGATCGACGAGGTGGTGCCGTCGGACATCAGGCTCGACACGCCGCTCGACGTGCCAGGGCCGGAAACCGAGGCGGAATTCCTGATCAGGCTTCGCCAGGTCGGTCTCCGGAACAGGCCCGGGCGTGCACTAATCGGTCTCGGCTACTACGGCTGCATCACCCCGAGCGTCATTCTCCGGAACGTCCTCGAGAACCCCGGGTGGTACACGCCCTATACCCCATATCAGGCGGAGGTGGCGCAGGGTCGGCTCGAGGCGCTCCTCAACTTTCAGACCATGGTCGCCGACCTGACCGGGATGGCGGTGGCCAATGCTTCGCTGCTCGACGAGGCGACGGCGGCGGCTGAGGCGATGGCCTTGCTGCATCGACTGCAGGCTCGCAAGCGGCCAGCCGCCACGCGGTTCCTGGTCTCCGCTGCCTGTTTCCCGCAGACGATCGACGTCGTGACCGGTCGTGCGGCTCCGCTCGGCATCGACGTCGTGGTGGGAGAGCCATCCCAGATGAGGGTCGACGATCGGGTCTTCGGCGTGCTGCTCCAGTACCCTGCGGCAGACGGCGCCGTCATGCCAGTCGGCGAGTTGATCGCCGGCGTTCACCAGGCCGGCGGGCTGGTGGCCGTCTGTAGCGATCTGCTTGCCCTAACGTTATTGACGCCGCCGGGGGAGCTGGGGGCCGACGTCGTTGTCGGCAGCGCGCAGCGATTCGGCGTGCCGATGGGCTATGGCGGGCCGCATGCCGCCTTCTTCTCGACTCACCAGGAGTTCGTGCGGCAGACGCCCGGGCGGATCATCGGGCTCTCCATAGACCGGCACGGCCATCCGGCATACCGGATGTCGCTCCAAACTCGCGAGCAGCACATCCGGCGAGAGCGCGCCACCTCGAACATCTGCACCGCCCAGGCGCTGCTGGCCAACATGGCCGGCTTCTATGCCGTCTATCACGGCGCAGACGGGTTGCGTGGCATCGCGCGGCGTGTGCATGGACTGGCGCGGCGGCTTGCCGACGGGGTGCGCGCTGTGGGTGTGGAGCCGCTGCATCCCCACTTCTTCGACACCCTCGAGTTCTCCCTGCCGAGCGCGAGCGTGGCGCGACTCCGGAAGGAGGCCATCGCGGCCGGGTTCCATTTTCGGTACGGGGGCGAGCTCGCGGTCGGCATCGCCCTCGACGAGACCACGACCGGTGGTGACGTCGCCGAGATCGTGTCGGTGTTCGCCGGGGCGATGAATCGTCCCGCGCCGGTCGTCGACACCGAGCCTGCCGAGATGGCCCCCGACTGGCCCGAGCCGCTCATCAGACGGTCCCCGTTTCTCACGCACCCGGTGTTCAATCGGCATCGGTCCGAGACGCAAATGATGCGCTATCTCAAGCGGCTCGAGCGTCAGGATATCGGACTCGATACGTCGATGATCCCGCTCGGGTCCTGCACCATGAAGCTCACGGCTGCCTCGGCGATCCGTCCGGTCACATGGCCGGAGTTCGCTGAGCTTCACCCGTACGCACCGGTGGAGACCTCTAAGGGCTATCAGGAGCTGTTTCGAGAGCTGGAGGCGTCGTTGTGCGCAGTCACGGGGCTCTCGGCCGTCTCGCTGCAACCGAATTCCGGAGCTCAGGGTGAGTTTGCGGGGCTCATGGTCATCCGGGCCTATCAGCGCGATGTGGGGACGGGGAGCCGTGACGTTGTCTTGATCCCCGCCTCGGCGCATGGGACGAACCCGGCCAGCGCGGCAATGGCGGGCATGCGCGTCGTGGTCGTCGAGTGCGATGATCACGGCAACGTCGATGTGGCCGATCTGCGTGCCAAGGCCGAGACGCACCGTGAGACCCTCTGCGCGCTGATGGTGACCTATCCGTCGACGCACGGCGTGTTCGAGGACGCCATCCGTGAGGTCTGCGACGTCGTGCATCATCACGGTGGTCTCGTCTACATGGATGGCGCCAACATGAATGCGCAGGTTGGGGTGACCAGCCCGGCGTCGGTCGGCGCCGACGTGTGTCACATCAACCTGCACAAGACATTCGCGATTCCGCATGGTGGGGGTGGTCCGGGGATGGGCCCAATCGCCGTGGCGGCGCACCTGGCTCCGTATCTGCCGGGGCATCCTGTCGTGCCGGTGGGAGGGGAGCGGGCGATTTCGGCGATCGCGGCGGCTCCGTGGGGCAGCGCGAGCATTCTGCTCATCTCGCATGGCTACATGCGGATGCTCGGGGGCGCAGGGATGCGTCGTGCGACCGAGGTGGCGATACTCAACGCCAATTATCTCAAAGCCCGACTCGAGTCACATTACGGCGTGCTCTACACCCGGGACAACGGGCGGGTGGCGCATGAGCTCATCTTCGACCTGCGCGAGTTCAAGCCCCATGGCATCACAGAGCTCGACGTTGCCAAGCGTCTGATGGACTATGGGTTTCACGCACCGACGGTGTCGTTTCCGGTCCCTGGCACGATGATGGTCGAGCCGACGGAGAGCGAGCCCAAAGACGAGCTGGATCGGTTTTGCGAGGCATTGGTCGCCATTCGTGCCGAGATCCAGGCGGTGGTCGACGGTGTTGCCGATGCAGACGACAACGTGCTGAGAAACGCGCCGCACACAGTCGACGAAGCGACCGCCGATACCTGGTCGCATCCGTATAGCCGCCAGCAGGCCGTGTATCCGAGACCGTTCGTTCGGGCAAACAAATTCTGGCCGGCGGTTGGACGAATCGACAACGCGCACGGTGACCGCAATCTCATCTGCACCTGTCCGCCAATCGAGGCATACCGGGATTAGCTGTCACCGACGTGGGCGCCGGTCAAGGCCTCGGCCAGCTCGCGGAACCGGACCAGCAGGCGCGACGCAATCGGTCCCGGCCGTCCGGTCCCGACCGGTCGCTCGCCGACCCGCACCACCGGAACTACCTCGCGGGTCGTGCTGGTGATGAACAGCTCGTCGACGTGGTCCAGGTCCGGCTCCCGCAACACCGCCTCGCGAACGGGCACGCCAATCTCGCGGCCCACTTCGAACAAGAAGTTGCGCGTCACCCCTTCGAGCAGCCCGGCATCGAGTGGTGGCGTCAGCACGACGCCGTCCCGGACGGCGAAGAGGTTGGACTGCGAGCATTCGGTGAGCTCGCCCCGGTGGTTGAGAAGAATGGCTTCGTAGGCCCCTTGGTGAATCGCCTCCTGCATGGCGAGGACGTTGTTCAGGAGGTTGTTGGACTTGATGCTGGGGTCCACGCTGCGGGGATGATTCCGTAGCACGCTCGCCAGAACCACGTGGACCCCGATGCGCACCACCTCTTCCGGGGTGTCGCGGTGGGCGCGCGCGATGATGACGATCGTGGGATGGGGGCAGGACGCGGGGTCGTAGGTCAGGTCGCCGACGCCGCGTGTGACGAGCATTCGCAGCATGACCTCTCCTTCGGGGTTCACACGGCTCATCGTGTCCCGCATGCTGGTCTCGAGCTCATGATCGGTCGGTGGCACATCGAGCGCGAGCCGGGTCGCTGAGGCTCGGAGTCGGGCGAGATGCCGGTCCAGTAAGAACGGGTGGCGGTTGTATGTGCGCAGGGTTTCATACACCCCGTCGCCATAAAGAAACCCGTGGTCGAAGACCGAGACGACCGCCTGGTCGCCGGCGGTCACGACGCCGTTCACATTGACCGTCGCGTCCATCGTTCTCCTTGCATTCCGAGAGCCGCTTCGCTGGCCCGTGTCCCGTCTGCCAATGGTCCCGTGACGTCTTCGTTCTGGCCGCGACAGGGTACCATAGGCGGGGTACCGGCTCAGTGTCCGAACCGGAGGTTGCGCTCGCTCTTTCCATGCGTGTCTTGAATAGCACCCAGATGCGGGACGTCGACCGTCGCACGATCGACGAAGTCGGGATTCCGTCGGCCGTGTTGATGGAGAACGCCGGCCGGCAGGTCGTGGCGGCGATGGAACAATATCTGCCGGTGCTGGATGACGGCAGTGTGGCGGTCGTGTGTGGCAGGGGGAACAACGGTGGCGACGGCTTCGTCGTGGCTCGCGCGCTCGAGACCAGCGGTGTGACGGCGCGGGTCTTTCTGCTGGCGTCGACGTCGGACGTCGAGGGGGACGCGCGCATTAACCTGTCGGCGCTCGAGGCGCTGGGTGTGCCCGTGCACGAAGTGGCGGAGCCGGATGCGTGGGCGTCGCACCTGGCCGAGATTGTAGCCAGCGATGTGGTGGTGGATGCGCTGCTGGGAACCGGGCTCGCGCGACCGCTCGAGGGGCACTGGAAAACGGTCGTTGAGGACCTTAACGCGTGCGGAGTGCCCATCGTGTCGGTCGATCTGCCCTCCGGTCTCTCGGCTGACACGACCCGACTCATCGGCGAGACGATCGACGCGACCCTCACTGTCACGCTCGGCGCGCCGAAGCTGGCGCTTCTGGTGCCACCGGCGGCGACCCACGCAGGCGACGTGGTGGTCGCCGATATCGGCATTCCCGATGTGGTCATCGAAAACGTCGAGGGGCCGCGTGTCGAGGTCATCACGCGCGAGTGGGCACAGCAGCAGATCGGGCAGAGACCGGACGAGATGCACAAGGGCGATTGTGGTCGCGTCCTGATCGTTGCCGGCTCGACCGGCAAGACGGGGGCCGCGCGTCTGGCGGCGTTAGGAGCGCTGCGTTCCGGTGCCGGGCTCGTGACGGTGGCGACGCCGCGAGCCTGCCAAGCCGTGGTCGCGTCCCTGATGCCTGAGTACATGACCATCGGGCTCGCCGAAACGGCGGATGGGATGGTGTCGGCCGATGCTATCGAGACGGTCCTGGCCGAGCGGTGCGACGTGCTGGTGGTCGGGCCCGGACTTGGTCAGGGTGCCGGTGTCCGGGCGCTGGTCCGCGGGCTCGTCGAGCGGGCACCTATGCCGCTCGTGCTGGACGCCGACGGTCTGAACGCGTTTGCCGGTGCCGACGATGCCGCAGCGGGCCTGGTCGGTCGTGACGGGCGGGATCTGATCATCACACCGCATCCAGGGGAGATGGCCCGGCTGACCGGTGCCACGGTTGACTACGTCCAGTCCCATCGCGTCGAGGTGGCACGCGAACTGGCGATGACGCAAAAGCTCTATGTCGTGCTGAAGGGCGCACGCACCGTCGTGGCGATGCCAGAGGGTGCCGTGTCGATCAACGTGACCGGAAACCCGGGGATGGCGACCGGTGGCACCGGTGACGTCCTTGCCGGCATGGTGGCCGCCTGGCTGGCCCAGGTGCTCGATGCCGAGGCGGCGTGTGCGCTGGGTGTGTTTCTGCACGGGTTGGCCGGAGACCGTGCTGCCGCCGAACAGGGTGAGGTGGCGATGATCGCCAGCGATTTGGCGAACCAGCTGGGGCCGGCGACACTCAGCCTGGGGGCGGACGACCCGGGCGGCTTGCATGACCCGGGCGACGCGGACGACACAGTGTGGCCGAGCGCTACCTGACCCATTCCGAGGAGGAGACGGCCGGGGTAGCCGCGTCGCTGGCCCGGCGGTTGGCCCCCGGTACGGTGGTCTTGCTCCATGGTGAGCTGGGTGCCGGAAAGACCGCATTCGTGCGTGGTTTCGTGGCCGGGGTTGGCATTGACCCCGAGGAGGTCAGCAGTCCCACGTTCACCGTGATCCAGCAGTATGGTGGTGACGGGGGCGTATCTCACGTGGACCTGTATCGGTTGGAGTCAGCCGATGTCGAGGACCTTGGTCTGGAGGAGCTTCCCGACGATGGCGGGCTGGTGTGCATCGAGTGGGCCGAGCGCTTGCCGCGACCGATGGCGGGGGCGGTGTCGGTCCGAATCAGCGACCAGGGGGACGACACACGGGAACTGGTGATCGAGGGGGGACCTACTCGGAGCGGTAGTTGGGGGCCTCCTTTGTGATGACCACGTCGTGCACGTGGCTCTCACGCATGCCGGCCGGTGTGATGCGGACCAGGCGCGCATCCTGCTGCAGGTCTGGGATAGTGCCGCATCCGCAGTAGCCCATCCCGGCACGGAGGCCACCCACCAGCTGGTGAATCATCGCGCCGACCGACCCCTTGTGCGGGACGCGGCCCTCGATGCCTTCGGGCACCAGCTTTTCACTATCTTCTGTCGGGCTGGCCAGATCGAAGTCTTCCTGGAAGTACCGGTCGCGGCTGCCGGCTCGCATTGCGCCGATCGAGCCCATCCCGCGATATTCCTTGAAGCTGCGGCCCTGATACAAGATCAGCTCGCCTGGACTCTCGTCCGTGCCGGCGAACAGGCTGCCGATCATAACGGTGCTCGCTCCGACCGCGAGTGCTTTGGTGATGTCGCCCGAATAGCGTACACCTCCGTCGCCGATAATCGGGATGCCCCGCCGGCTGGCCACTTCCGCGCATTCGGCCAACGCCGAGATCATCGGCATCCCGATGCCGGCGATGACCCGCGTCGTGCAAATCGAGCCAGAGCCGATACCGACCTTCACGCCATCGACTCCGAGATCAATCAACGCCTCGGTGCCCTCGGCGGTCGCGACGTTGCCGGCGACGAGGTCGATGCTCGGAAACCGGTTCCGAAGCCGTCGCACCATCTTCAGGACACCATGGGAGTGGCCGTGGGCCGTATCGATCACGAGCAGGTCGGCGCCGACGGCAAGCAGCGCGTCGGCCCGCTCCTCGGTGTCCTTGGCGACGCCGACCGCCGCGCCGACCCGCAGCCGACCAAGCTCATCTTTGGATGCCGTCGGGTAGGTGATGACCTTTTGGATGTCTTTGACCGTGATGAGGCCTTTGAGCATGAAGTCCTGGTCGACGACCAGCAGTTTCTCGACGCGGTGGGTATGCAGGATGGTCCCTGCATCTTGCAGCGTCGTGCCGACCGGCACCGTGATCAGATTCTCGCTGGTCATCACGTCGGCAATCGGCCGGTCGAGGTTGCCTTCGAACCGAAGGTCGCGGTTCGTGAGGATCCCGACCAGCTTGCCTTCGGTGCTGCCGTCTTCGGTGATGGGCACACCCGAGATGCGATATTTTCGCATCAGTGCAAGTGCCTCGTGGATCCGACCGTTGGGAGACAGCGTGATGGGGTTGACGATCATCCCGCTCTCTGATCGCTTCACACGGTCGACTTCAGAGGCCTGATTTTCGATGGACAGATTCTTGTGCACAATCCCCATCCCGCCCAGCTGCGCCATCGCGATCGCGAGACGCGATTCGGTCACGGTGTCCATCGCGGCGCTGATGATCGGAACGTTGAGGGTGATGTTGCGGGTGACTCGCGTCGTGACCTCTACGTCGCTTGGCAGGACCTCGGAGTGCCGCGGGACGAGCAGCACATCGTCGAACGTCAACGCGACCGCGATCTCGGTCGCGGCAAACCGCGTAGCTGTCGTCTCGGTATCCAGCTTCATGTCAGGCCCCATGGCATTTCTTATACTTCTTTCCACTCCCGCATGGACACGGCTCGTTGCGCCCGACTTTGGGGGACTCGCGTCGCATGGTGCGGACCGCCGCGTCGTCCCCGCCGGTGCGTGCTGGCTGGGGGCCACGACCGGAGCCAGGAGCACCCGCAAAGGCGGCGGGGGCGGCACCGGGATCGTTGAAAGTCACCGGTGCACGCTGGCGCAGGGCCGGCCGCGTGGGCTCGGCGCCCTCGCCCTGCGGGACCGGGCGCAGCCGCCACAAATAGCGGACCATCTCAAGGTCGATCCGCTCCTTCATGGCCTGGAATAATTCGAAGCTCTCGCGTTTGTATTCGACAAGCGGGTCACGCTGGGCGTATCCGCGAAGTCCGATGCCTTCCTTGAGGTGGTCAAGGCTGTAGAGGTGGTCTTTCCACTGCGTGTCGACGATCTGCAGCATGACATCGCGTTCGACACGCCGGAGAATCTCAGCCTCGACCGCCTGTTCCTTCTCCTCATAGTGTGATTTGACCATCGCCCACAACGCGTCGTGCATCTCGTCCGGGCTCTTGTCGTCGAGGTCGAGCGCTCCGAGCGGCTCTGGAGGAAGCCCGGCCAGTTCGCCGACCGACCGCTTCAGCGCCTCGACGTCCCATTCCTCCGGGTCCACGTCGCGGCCGCAGCTGGCTTCCACCTCCTGATCGACGAGGTCTTCGGCCAGGCTCAGCAGGTATTTGCGACTTTCGACGATTTCGTCGTCGGAGAGGTGAATCTGGCCATCGAGGACTTCGCGTCGCAGCGTGTAGACGTTCTCCCGCTGCTTGTTCATGACGTCGTCGTACTCGAGCAGGTGCTTCCGGACGGAGAAGTGTTGCGCCTCGACCTGCTTCTGAGCCCGTTCGATGGCCCGTGTGACCATGCCGTGCTCGATCGGGACCCCCTCTTCCATCCCCAGCTTCTCCATGAGGCCAGAGATGCGGTCCGACCCGAAAATGCGCATGAGGTCGTCCTCGAGGGAGAGGTAGAACCGCGAGGACCCAGGGTCGCCCTGGCGTCCCGCACGGCCACGGAGCTGATTGTCGATTCGCCGTGATTCGTGCCGTTCGGTGCCAACGATGTGCAGCCCCCCGGCAGCGACGACCTCTTCGTGCTCAGAAGCGGTCTGCTCTGACAACGTCGTGAAAATTCGCTCCCAGTCGGGTCGGGGCACGCGGTAGAAGTGCTCGAGGTGGTAGAAGTAGACGAACTCCTCGTCGTCGACGAACTTGGCTTCCTCTTTCGGCAGACGCTCGGCGACCTCTTCGGCAAGCGTCTGTTGCCGTGACATGTACTCGGCGTTGCCCCCGAGCACGATATCGGTGCCGCGACCCGCCATGTTGGTCGCGATGGTCACCGTTGCCTTGCGGCCCGCCTGTGCAACGATCTCTGCTTCCTGCGCATGATACTTGGCGTTCAGCACAACGTGCTTGACGCCGCGGCGCTTGAGCAGGCCAGACAGCCGCTCGGACTTTTCGATCGAAATGGTGCCAGTGAGGACCGGGCGGCCCGCCTCCTGTTGCTCGATGATGTCGTCGGCGATCGCGTCGTATTTCTCGCGCTGGGTGCGGTAGATGGAGTCCGGTTCTTCGACCCGGACAAGATCGCGATTGGTCGGGATGACCATGACGTCGAGCTTGTAGATCTTGTTGAACTCCGGGGCTTCAGTGTCGGCCGTGCCGGTCATCCCGGACAGCTTGTCGTACTTCCGGAAGTAGTTCTGAAAGGTGACGGTCGCCAGGGTCTGGTTCTCCCGTTCGATCTTGACCTTCTCCTTCGCCTCCACCGCCTGGTGCAGCCCGTCACTCCAGCGGCGTCCAGGCATGAGGCGGCCAGTGAACTCATCGACGATGACCACCTGGTCATCCTTGACCATGTACTCGACATCGCGCTTGAAGAGCGCGTGCGCTCGGAGTGCCTGATTGATGTGGTGCAACAGCGGCATGTTGGCGGGGTCATACAGTCCGCCCGGGTTGAGGCGTGCACCGAGGAGTTGCTCCGCCTTCGCCATGCCGCTCTCGGTCAACGTCACGGTCTTGTGTTTTTCGTCCTTCAGGAAATCCCCGGTGGCTTCGAGCGCTTCGCGGTCTTCGGCCTTTACGTCGCCTTGGGTGACCGCGCCCGGTTCGAGACGAGGGATGAGGCGGTCGACTTCGTAATACAGCTCGGTCGACTGCTCGGCCGGCCCGGAGATGATCAGAGGCGTCCGGGCTTCGTCGATCAGGATGCTGTCGACCTCATCGACGATCACGAAGTGATGCCCGCGCTGCACGAACTGCGACAGGTCGAACTTCATGTTGTCGCGCAGGTAGTCGAAGCCGAACTCGTTGTTTGTCCCGTATGTGAGGTCTGAGGCGTAGGCGGCCTGCCGGTCGGGGTCCCGCATGTCGTGCTGTATGACACCGACCGTCATGCCGAGGAACCGGTATAGTCGGCCCATCCACTCCGCGTCGCGCCGCGCCAGGTAGTCGTTTACCGTGACGACGTGCACTCCGCCACCGCCAAGAGCGTTCAGATAGGCCGCCAACGTGGCCACGAGGGTCTTGCCCTCGCCGGTCTTCATCTCAGCGATCTTGCCCTGGTGCAGGACCATGCCGCCGATCAACTGCACGTCGAAGTGCCGCATGCTGAGCACGCGACGGCCCGCCTCACGGACGACCGAGAAGGCGTCTGGAAGCAGGTCGTCGAGCGATTCACCCTGGCCCGCCCGCTCGCGGAGCGTGTTGGTGCGACCCCGCAGGTCGGCGTCACTGAGGGTATGGACGCTCGACTCTCGCTCGTTGATGGCAGCGACCATCGGCTGGAGCCGTTTGAGGTCGCGTTCGTTCTGCGTGCCGAAGACTTTCTTGAGAACGTTCTGCAGCATCAGGTCAGCAACCCGTTCTCGCGGCGACGGCGGCGTTGGTGTGGGCCGGAGACGGCGGGGGCGTCCCGCAACGGGTGGGAGGCATCAACGGCTGGACGCGTGGTGCTATGAAGGGGCCCATCCAGGACTGCATTCCCGATTGTAGGGAAGCAAGTGAGGACCCGTCAAGGCGAGGTCACCGTCGAGAACTCGGATTGGGCAGGGAATCGCCGGACGCGGCTCCCTGGGTCAGTTTGCAGACTGCGAGCCGGGTTCGGCACCCAGCTGCAACGGGTTTATGGCGCGACCGTTCACCCAGACTTCGTAGTGCACGTGCGTGCCGGTCGCCCGGCCGGTGTTCCCTACGTAGCCGATGACGTCGCCCCGATCCACGTCCTCACCGACGGACGTCGCGAGTTGCGAAAGATGCCCGTATCTCGTGACGAGGCCGAAGCCATGGTCGATCTCGATCAGATTGCCGTAGGCGCCGCTCTGGGCCGCAGAATCGACCCTTCCGTTCGCCGTGGCATAGACCGGCTCTCCGTATCCGGTCGAGATGTCGATGGCCGGATGGAACGAGCGTTCACCGGTGAACGGATCCGGCCGGAACCCGAATCGTCCCGTGACACGACCGTCTGACGGTAGGTTGATTGGCGTCGCGGCGGCGAACGCCTGTTGCTGCTCGACCCCATGGCTTGCGACTGCGAGCTGGGCGTCGAGCATGTTCAAGAGGTCGTTCAGCAGATTGAATGTTTCGGTAGGTGAGCTCAGCGCCACGGACCGCAACGAGGCGGCGGCAACGTCATTAGCCTCAACGTCCGGCAGCCGACCCATTGCCCGGCGGACTCGGGGGTCGACGAGCGAGCGGTCTCGCAACTCGACGATCGCCAGCTGCAAGGCGGCGATGCGTCCGGAAAGCTCGGTGGTTGCAGAGCGATAGCGGGCGTTCTCGACCGCGAGGGTGGCGTTGCGTAGCTGGAGCTGCCCGATATGGGACGCCGCACTCCAACGCGAGTGCACAGTCCACCCGACGGGGACCGCCAGGATGGCGGCAATCAGCACCAGCGTCGGCCGCACCGCCAGGGTGAAGCGACGGAGAGACCCGGAGGACCGATCAGCGACGATGAGGGAGTAGCGTTTCGACAGCATGCGCGTGGCAAATAGACCGAGGGCAAAAACCCTCGCACTTTACCATGGAAACCATGTGAAGCCTAATGGCGAAAGAGTGACGAAATGTCGTCGATGCCCATTTTGACCCGCGTTCTGGCTGTCGGCGATCACCGTGCTCTGGCACGAACAGTGGCTCAGCCATCGGTCGATTGACACATCTGCGCACCCGGCGGTAGGCTCCATGGGCCGCTGAAGTGACGCGTCAGACTGGTCAATTACAGTTGTGAAAGGTGCTGCTGAAATGGATGCGATCGTAGCAAAGCTGAAGAGTCAACGGGCCACGTTGCTCGAGGAACTGGGCCGAATCGATGCCGCGATCGCCGCCCTGACAGGCGGCAAGGCAACCGGGAAGGTTGGCCAGGTCACGAAGGCCAAGCGACGGAAGCGACGCAAGATGACCCCCGCGCAGAGGCGGGCGGTGTCGGAGCGGATGAAAAAGTCTTGGGCCGCGCGGAAGAAGAAAGCCGCCAAACGGTAGCCGTTAGACGCCGGCATCGGCACGCCAGCGCGGACAAGTCATCCGCGACGTTTCTCCGTATCAATTCCCCTCCAGCCGAAACTGCACCGCTTCGGCCAGGTGCTCGGCCGCAGTCCGCTCCGCGCCGGCAAGGTCCGCGATGGTGCGGGCGACCTTCATCAGACGGTGACAGCTGCGCGCGCTGAGGTGAAATCGCCGGCTGGCGGCGTCGAGCACGCGCAGCCCGGCTGGGTCGAGGGCGCAGTGCCGGGTGAGCGCCCGGCCCTGGAGGCGGGCGTTCAGTACCCCGCCGCGCGGCGACCGATTCCGCGCCGTCTGTCGCGCTCGGGCTGTGGCTACCCGTCGCCGGACACACGCGGACGCCTCGCCTGGCGCGACCTCGGTCAGCGTCTTGAACGGCACCGCCGGCACCCAGACGCTGAGATCGATCCGGTCGCGGAGCGGCCCCGAGAGCCGACCCCGGTAGCGGTCGATCTGTTGCGGCGTGCAGCGACATTCGCGGGTAGGGTCTCCTAGATACCCACAGTTGCAGGGATTCATCGTCGCGGCAAGCATGAACCGGGCGGGGAAGACGGCGGTGCGTGCCGCCCGCGCGATTCGGATGGTGCCTTCCTCGAGCGGTTGTCGCAATGCATCGAGTGTGTGCCGAGCGAATTCCGCGGTCTCGTCGAGGAGGAGCACGCCATTCTGTGCGAGCGAGATCTCGCCGGGGCGTGGGATGGGGCCGCCGCCCACGAGTGCCACATCGGAGGCAGTGTGATGCGGCGCTCGGAAGGGCGGAGCGGTCAACAGACCCGCACCGGGATGCAAGAGCCCGGCGACCGAGTGGATGGCCGTCACCTCCAGCGCTTCTTCAAAGGTGAGGGGCGGCAGGATGCCGGGCAGGCGACGGGCCAGCATGCTCTTGCCGGCGCCAGGCGGGCCGATGAAAAGCAGGTTGTGGCCACCGGCCGCGGCGATCTCGATCGCGCGCCGAGCGAGCGCCTGGCCCCGCACGTCGACGAGGTCGGCCGTGGCGCGAACAGGCCTGGCGGGCGGCTCGGGGTGTGTCGGGGTGGGGCGTCGTCCGGTCAGGATGGCGACCGTCTCCTCGAGCGAAGTGACTGCGACCACCTCGAGGCCCGCGACAATGGCCGCTTCGGCCGCGTTCGCACGGGGAAGGATGACGCCTCGTGCGCCGTCGCGACGCGCCTGAGCCGAGATCGGGAGCGCGCCAGCGACGGAGCGGACTGCGCCGTCGAGCGAAAGCTCGCCGAGTACCACCGTGTCCTCGAACTGACGGGTCGGGAGAAGACCGGTCGCTGCGAGCACGCCGAGGGCGATCGGCAAATCGAAGGCAGACCCCACCTTGCGGATGTTGGCCGGAGAGAGGTTGACCGTTACGTGGCGCCGCGGGAAGTCGAAGCCGGAGTTCCGAATGGCGCTCTGGACGCGTTCACGGCTCTCGCGGACGCTGGCGTCCGGCAGTCCAACCAGGGTGATCGCCGGCAGCCCCGCGTCTGAGACATCGACTTCGACACAGACTGGATACGCCTCGACGCCGAAAATCGCGGCGGTACGCACGATGGCTAGCATGGGAGACCGACCTTGCAAACAGCCGGCCGTCGTCGATACCGGCGGAACGCAGCGCGCGGCGGTCGAGTGTGGCGGATTTCGGCACATCTTGCGGCGGGAGTGATTGCAGGAACTGCCACGCTATACTGTGCCGGCCGATGTCACCGTCGGAGCCAGGAGACCCGTTGCGACTCTCCATCATCGTTCCCGTTTACAACGAGCGGTACACCATCATCGACGTGTTGACGCGCGTTCTGGCGGTCGATCTCGAGAAGCAGATCGTTGTCGTCGACGATGGATCGACAGATGGCACCGCCGAGCTGCTGGAGGATTGGGTTCGGCGGCAGCCGGATTGGGTTGCGGTGCGACGACATGTCACCAACCAGGGGAAGGGGGCGGCGGTTCGGACCGGATTGCGGGAGGTGACTGGCGACTACGTCATCATCCAAGATGGCGACCTCGAATACGACCCCTCGGACTATTCGAAGCTGCTGGCGCCGCTTGTCGAAGGTGATACGCGGGTCGTCTACGGGTCGCGGTTCCTTGGGAACAACCCGCGCATGTTCTTTTCGCAGCGGGTCGGCAACGTGGTCCTGACCATGCTGACGAACCTGCTCTACGGAGCGTCGCTGACCGACATGGAGACCTGCTACAAGCTCTTCGCGCGCGAGGTCGTATCCGGTATGACGCTGACCGGGAATCGTTTCAACGTGGAACCGGAGCTGACGGCGAAGGTGCTGCGGAAGGGGCTGGAGATCGTCGAGGTACCTGTCTCCTACGTCGGGCGGCCATACGCCGAGGGCAAGAAGATCAACTGGCGCGACTTCGTGTCGGCGGTCTGGACACTGCTGCGTCTGCGGGTGTGAGGCTCTCGGCGACCCGAGCATGCCGCCTATCGGGGAAGCTCGGCTTCGATGAACACCCGATGCTGCACACCAAGGTCGCGCGCGGCAGGGGTGATGATGGTTCGGTCGTTGACGACGATGCGCTGGTTTGCGCGCACCGCCTGACGAACATCGTCCTCGCACACGAACTCGACCGGGTGTTCGACCGGCGCCGGGGCCTGCGGCGGGGGAGTCACGCTGGGCGTTTGTAGGGGCTGGATGGAAGCGGTGTCGTTCGGTTGTCCGTGTGGCCTCCCGTCGTGTTCGGCCGGCGGTGCCGAGGCGATGCCCCGGGTGGCGAGAAACGTCTCTATTCGACGAGCCAGAAGTCCTCGATCGAGACCGCCAGAGGCCGGTTTCTCCGGGGCCTCTGGCAACGATGGCACTGCCGGCGCGGTCGGCGCCAGCTCGGTGGTGCGGCTGACTGAGCGCACCTCATAGGCCAGACGTTTGATGTTCAGCAGGTGTTGCGGTGTGATGTTGTCCGAGGTGATGTTGCCGCCATAGCCCCCGCACCCCAGCGTCATCGATGGCGCCAGACCGGTCGTCATGCCGATCGAGCCGAGCGTCGTCGGTGTGTTCACCACGATGCGGAAGGCCGGTTTGCGAAGCCCGAACTCCAGAATGACCTGTTCGTCTCGGGAATGGATCGACATGGTGTGCCCCATGCCGCCGTACCGCAGAATTTCCATGCAGCGCTGACAAGCGGCCCGCCAGTCGGACACCACATAAAAGGACAGCACTGGACACAGCTTTTCGATCGAGAGCGGATGCTCCCGTCCGACGCCGTCGAGGGGGGCGATGAGCACACGCGTCTCGGCCGGCACATCGATGCCAACACTTGCGGCTATCTCGAGCGCGGTCTTGCCGACGAGCCTCGGGTTGGGCAGGCGCTCTGGCGTGACGAGTTGGGCCGCGAGCCGACTCGCCTCGTCGGCGCTCAGGAAGTAGCCGCCCTGGCGCTCGAATTCGCGCCGCACCTCGCCGGCAACGGCATCGTCGGTCACGACAGAGTTTTCCGACGAGCAGAGCACGCCGTTGTCGAACGTCTTGCCGGTAATGATGTCGGCGACCGCTTTCGGGACATCTGCGGTCCGCTCGACATAGGCGGGCGCATTGCCCGGGCCCACGCCATAGGCCGGCTTGCCGGCACTGTAGGCGGCTCGCACGAGGCCCAGGCCCCCGGTGGCGAGCACCAGCGCCACTTCGCGGCAGCGCATCAGCTCCTGGGTGCCCTCCAGTGTCACCGTCGTCATGCAGTTGACGGCGTCTTCCGGGGCACCGACCCCGACAGCCGCCTCGGTCATGACGTCTGTCACGCGCCGGATCGACCGGACGGCCGACGGATGAGGGCTCAGGACGACGGCGCACCGGGCCTTCAAGCAGATCAGAATCTTGTAAATTGCTGTTGATGTGGGGTTTGTGGACGGGACGACAGCAGCGACGACGCCGAACGGCTCGGCAATTTCGACCACGCGCTCGGTGTCGTGTCGAGCAATCACCCCGACGGTGCGCATCGGCCGGATGAAGCGATGGATTGTCTCGGCCGCAAAGAGGTTCTTCCGAACCTTGTCCGCCACGTTTCCGTAGCCGGTCTCCTCAACCGCCATGCGCGCGAATGGCTCCGCCTGATCGGCAGCAGCGGCCGCCGCTGCGTCCACAATCCGGTCGATTTGATCTTGGGTCAGCTCGGCCAGCCGAGTCTGGGCGATCTTCGCGCGGCGCGCGAGCGTGCGGGCGTCTCGAATCGAGTCGAGATCCCGATCCGTCGATGCGGCTGGTTCAGCCATGGGCACTTAGCGGAGCTGCGCCTCAAACCGGCCAGATGAGTGGTCGGCACAACGCCGCAAGGCTGCGTTTCTTACAGCCCCGTTACGCGGGGTTTGGACATTCTTCCAACGCGAATACGACACTCGTTGCACACGTTACAACCGCATCCTTCGAAGACGTCGAGGCGATTAGGAGAGCAGCCGCTGGCAGGGTCCAAGAGGGCTGACTACTTTGCCTCTTTCGCCCTCGGCAGGATCTTCTCGACCTCGCCGTGGGGACGAGGGATGACGTGCACCGAGACCAGCTCGCCTACGCGGCGCGCCGCGGCGGCGCCCGCATCGGTGGCCGCCTTCACGGCGCCGACGTCACCCCGAACAAAGACCGTCACGTACCCGGCGCCAATGTACTCTTTGCCGATCAGCAGCACATTCGCCGCTTTCACCATGGCGTCGGCCGCTTCGATCGAACCGACCAAGCCTTTGGTCTCCACCATGCCGAGCGCTTCGAGAGACATCGTTTTCTCCGAAACTGTGCAGGCGCTACGGACGACCGGTCCGCAGCGCTGTGACTGTCGCCGCTTCTGCCGTCGCGGGGGTCGCGGCGGCCAGGCGAGCGCGCCAGAAAGCGCCGGAAATGTAACATATTGCGGAACATGCGGCAACCGCGCTAAGATGCCCGACTGTTCGATGCTGCTGCCGGAGACCAAATCCATGACTTTCCGTACGCCCGCTCTAGTGTGCTGTCTCATCGTGTCGCTCTGCGGCATCGGTTGTGGGTTGACCGATTCGGCCGAGCCGGTCGCGACGGCGGCTGTCGGGTTGAATCGGACGCGGGTTCCGCTGGGGGGTCCGCTGGAGATGACCTATCGGTTCACGGTCGCCGCGGATGCCCCCGCGTTTGCCGAGGACTACCGTGTGTTCGTGCATTTCCTCGACGGCGACGGAGAGCTGATGTTCACTGACGACCACGAGCCGTCCGAGTCTTCACGCGGTTGGGAGCAGGGGCAGGAGATCACCTACGAGCGGCGGATGATCGTACCGGTCTATCCCTACATCGGGGAGGTCACGGTCGCGGTCGGACTCTACTCGCCTGCCTCGGGCGACCGGCTGTCACTGGCCGCTGAGCACCTCGGGCAGCGAGCCTATCGGGTCGCGACGATGGAGATGGCGCCGCAATCCGAGAGCGGATTCCTTGTGTTCGTCGAAGGCTGGCACGACAGCGAGCGGGTGCCCGAGGACCCGGGCCGCGAATGGAGGTGGACCATGGGCCGCGCGGTCCTCTCATTCCGCAATCCTCGTGCCGATTCGACCCTCTATCTCGAGGTGGGCGGGCGTCCGGAACTGTTCGACGCTCCGCAAATCCTGACGCTGGCGATTGGCGACACCGTGGTCGAGACGCTCGAGTTATCGTCGGAAGAGCCCACCTACCATATGGTCGCCATTCCGGCCGTGAGCCTGGCTGAGGCAGAGACCGTGACGTTGTCGCTGAACGTTGAGCCCTCCTTCGTGCCGGCTGTCGTCACCGGGGGGCAGAGCGCCGACGATCGAGAGCTCGGGATGCAGGTGTTTTACGCTTTCCTGGAATCTCGGTAGGTCATGCGACCTATCGTTCTGTAACTTACTTAGCCGACAGGCCTAAGGTGGGCACCCCACCGAGCCGAAACGTGAACTATGCGACACCTGTCTGGCCAAGTTGCGCGTCCGGCTGGGTCGCCGACCGAACCGAGTCGACGCGGTCTGACTTCCGATGGGCCTGCAAGTTTGTGCTATTCTGAGAAGATGCTGTCCGTGTCGAGAGCCGCCACTCTGTCTCTGCTCGCTTTGTTCTTCGTTGTGCGACCGGCCGCCGCCCCGGCCTCGGCAGAGCTCGTGCTGCTGACCACAGGACGCACACTCGCGGTGAGTGGCCATGAATTTCAGGGGGACCGGGTGGTGCTCTATCTCCGCAAAGGCGGGGAGCTAGTTTGCGATCGGGCCCTCATTGTGCGTATCGAGCCAGACGCGGCCCCGGGTCCGCCGATTCAGGCTGTCGTCGAGTCGAAGCCGCTGGTACCCGCTCGGCCCTACGCGGAGATCATCGACGCCGTGTCGGTGCGATATGCGGTAGACCCAGCTCTGGTCTACGCGCTTATTGAAGTGGAGTCTGCCTATCGCCCGGCCGCCCGTTCACCAAAGGGGGCCATGGGCCTCATGCAGCTGATGCCGGCCACGGTGGAGCGATACGCGGTCAGCGACCCCTTCGACCCGTCGGCCAACATTGAAGCCGGAACCAGGCACCTGCGGTCGCTGCTGGATCGCTACGACGTCAGTTCTGCACTCGCGGCCTACAACGCCGGAGAGGGCCCTGTGCGCAGATTCGGCGGGGTGCCCCCATACCCGGAGACCCGCCGCTACGTCGCCAAGATCCGCAAGTTGCTCGACGCCGCTGGGACCGAGTAGCGCCGCGTCAGCTATTCGCCTACCGATCGCGCCCCTCGCGGCGTGGCAGATGCCGTCGTCCTGCTGCCGACTTCGGTCCCCTCGCGCCCCTGGTATAATTTTTATGGGACAGGAAGCCGATAATCTCATATCTGACAAGGGCTTGTAGCCGCTGCCGGGCTCTGTTCTGGCGGTGCCAGGACGTTGACGATGGAATTCCGTTGCAGACTCGGCACCCAGACCGGAGAGGTGACCGAGGAAATGCATGTCGCCGAGAGCGAGTCCAAGCTCCGTCAGGAGCTGGAGGCCAAGGGGCTCTATGTCCTCTCGCTCAGCCGTCGCGGCGCGCTCGGATGGCCAGGGCTCTCGTTTGCGAAGCGCCGCCGCATCAAGACACGCGAGTTCCTGGTGTTCAACCAAGAGCTGGCCACTCTGCTGCGGGCCGGCATGCCGCTGGTCCAGTCGCTCGACATCTTGCGCCAGCGTGTGGAGGACCCGAGTTTCAAGGCGGCGCTCGACGACGTCCACGACCGGGTGAGCGCAGGCGCGGCGCTCTCCGAGGCCTTCGAGGCCCAGGGGGAGACGATTCCTGGTATCTACACCGCGTCGCTGCTTGCCGGGGAGAAGAGCGGCGGGCTCGAAGAGGTAATTCGACGGTATGTTGCACATGTGAAGGTCATCACCGCTGTGAAGCGCAAGACGCTCTCGGCGCTGGTCTACCCGGCCATTCTCCTGCTCCTTTCGCTCGTCGTGGTAAGCATCATCGTGCTGCGAGTGGTGCCGGAGTTCGAGGGGTTCTATCAGAGCTTTGACGCCGAGCTGCCGATCGCGACCAGGATGATCGTGGCCGTCTCCGCGTTCCTCCGGAGCTATCTGTTCTTTGTCGTGCTGGGACTCGGTGGGGCGGTGGCTGCCGTCTGGTCCTGGCTGCGTCGACCGGGTGGTGTGGCGATGCTGGATCGCTTGATTCTCCGGCTGCCCGCGGTCGGCACCATCGCGGGGCGATTTGCGACATCGCAGCTCACGCGGACGCTGGCGACGCTGCTCAGCGGCGGCATTCCGCTGGTCAACGCGATCGATGTCGCGTCGCGCGCGCTGGGTAACCGGTTTTTCGCTGATCAGCTCCGTGTGGTCGGGCAACGGGTGCGCGAGGGCGAGGCACTGGCCGTGGCGTTGGCCGACCGCGGTGTCTTTCCGGCCGTGGCCATCAAGATGGTCGAGGTCGGCGAATCGACCGGCGCGCTCCAGGAGATGCTGACGAGCGTTGCCGACTTCTTCGACGAGGAGATCGACACGCAGCTCGGCCGGTTCATCACCATCATCGAGCCGGTGCTCCTTGTCATCATGGGTGTCGTCATCGCGGCGCTGCTCATCGCTCTCTACATGCCGCTGCTGCAGTTGGGTTCCGTATTGTCATGACGAAGGACGCGTCCTCGCTTCCAGACGACCGCCCCACGCCGACCGTCACGTCGGCCGAACCGGATGACCTCTATCTGGGCGGGGAGAGTGAGGCGGTCGACCCAGTCGACTCGGTTGACGCGGTTGCCACTGACGCCGAGGTTGCGCGCGCGCGGCGGCTGGCCGATCGGTATCGGCTGGAGTTCCTGGACATGGACAAGTTCAGGATCGACGCGGAGCTCTTCCGGTCGATACCAGCCGATCTGATGCTCCGATATGGCTTCGTGCCGCATCGCAGAGAAGGTCAGAGTCTCGTCATCGTGGTCTCCGACCCGACTGATCTACCGATGATCGACGAATTGGCGCTGCTGCTCGATACGTCGATCCGGGTCACGGTGGGGACCTCGTCGGCAATCGAATCGATCTTGAAGAAGAGCGAGGGTTCGCAGCGCGTGCTCGACGAAGCGACCGAGAGCTTCGAGCTGCAGATTCTGCACGAGGACGAGAGAGGCGAAGACAACCTGACGGTCGAACGGCTCACGAGTGATATCAGCCCGGTCATTCGACTGGTCGATTCGATGATCTACACGGCACTCCAGCGCCGGGCCAGCGACATTCACATCGAGACGCAGGAGGATGCCGTGTCGGTGAAATACCGGATTGACGGGACCCTGCAGTCGGCCATGAGGCCGGTCGACAAGCGTTTTCATAGCGCCATTTTGTCGCGCGTGAAGGTCATGGCGGAGCTCGACATCGCCGAGAAGCGCGTCCCGCAGGATGGGCGCTTCAAGGTGCGGGTGCCGGGCAAGACGATCGATTTTCGTGTCTCCGTGATGCCGACGGTGCATGGCGAGGACGCGGTCATCAGGATTCTCGACAAGGAAACGATCAGCGAGCAATTCCGGGAATTGCGACTCGATATTCTGGGGTTTGCCGAAGCGGAGCTGCAGAGATTCCGGCGGGCGATACTGGAGCCCTACGGCATGGTGCTCGTCACCGGGCCGACCGGGAGCGGCAAGACCACGACTCTGTACGCCGCCTTGTCGGAGATTCATTCGCCCGAGGACAAGATTGTCACCATCGAGGATCCTGTCGAATACCAGCTGCGTGGCATTACACAGATCCCGATCAACGAGCGGAAAGGGCTGACATTCGCGCGTGGTCTGCGGTCGATTCTTCGGCACGACCCCGACAAGATCATGGTGGGGGAGATTCGCGACTCGGAGACGGCACAGATCGCCATCCAGTCCGCTTTGACCGGGCATCTGGTGTTCACGACGGTGCACGCCAACAACGTCCTCGACGTGCTCGGGCGCTTTTTGAACATGGGGGTCGAGGCCTATCAATTCGTGTCGTCGCTCAACTGCGTGATGGCGCAACGGCTGGTTCGGTTGATCTGCGTCGAGTGCCGCCGCCCCGCCAAGATTACCGCCGACGACCTGCGCGAGTCCGGGTTGGATCCCGCGCTGGCCGAGACGCACGAGTTCTTCGAAGGGGCCGGGTGCATTGATTGTGGCGGCACGGGATTCCGGGGGCGCACCGCGTTGTGTGAGCTGCTCGATCTCACCGACGACCTCCGGGAGATGATTCTGGCTCAGGCGCCAGCCTCGCAGATCAAGCAAGCGATGCGCGCTGAAGGGATGCGCTTCCTGCGCGACTCGGCGGTCGAGAAGGCGGTCTCCGGGCTGACCACGCTGCAGGAGATCAACAAGGTGACCTTCGTGAAGTGACCATGGCAGTTCTGACTCGTCTTCATCGCCTGTTCAGCTCGAATCCGCCCTCTGCAAGTCTCGAGATCGCACCCGGCCGCGTGACCGGGCTCACGCTTGGCCGTGGATCTGGTAGGGCCATCACCGGCGCCGTGACGGAGCTCCTTCCGGATGGGGCACTGACACCGACCGCCAACGCGACGAACATGACCGACCAAAGCGCGGTGAGTAAGGCGGTGGGCCGGGTCCTGAAGCAGCTGCCCGGGACCCCGAGGCAGGTGGCGCTCGTCGTGCCGGACAGCGCCGCGAAGGTCTCGCTGATGACGTTTGAGCAGATTCCTGCGCGGCAGGCCGATCTCGATCAGTTGGTGAGATGGCAGGCTCGGAAGTCGGCGCCATTCAAGGTGGAGGATGCGCAGATCGCCTACTCGCCCGGCCTCGCGACCGAAGGCGGGGGACAGGAGCTCATCGTCAGTCTCATGCGTCGCGACATTGTCGAAGAGTACGAGGCGGTGTGCGCGAGCGCCGGGGGGCACGCCGGGGTCGTCGATCTGGCGAGCTTCAGCCTGGTCAACGCGGTGTTGTGCGGCAACGACGTTGCCAATGCCGATTGGCTGCTGGTGCATATCGCCCAGGGATACAGCACCATCGCGGTCGTGCGCCAGGGGCAGGTGATTCTCTTCCGGAACCGACCGGCCGAGAGCGATGGCAATCTGTCCGATCTCGTGCACCAGACGACGATGTACTACGAGGACCGTCTCCATGGCGCCGGATTTGGTCGGGTGTTTTTGGTGATGAGTGCCCCCGACAGCGATGCGGACCAGGCCGTCAGCCTGAGGCAATCGCTGGAGACGCGGCTGAGCATCGGCGTCGAGGCGATCATCCCTGGAGTCGAGGTGGCGAATGGGCAGGACCCCGGCGCAGTGAGGCCCGATCTGATGGCGGCCCCTCTCGGTCTCCTGTTGCGCGAGCGCCTGGCGGCCGAAACAGGGGCATAGGGAGACCATGCTCCGCACCAATCTCGCCACCCGACCTTTCTATAACGAGCGCGCCGTCTACCTGGCGCTTGGGGTGGTGTCGGTGGTCGGCCTCGCTGTGATGTCCACCGAGGTGCTCCAGATCGTCGATTTGTCTCGACGCAACACGGAGCTCACCGCGCGCGCCGAGCGGGCGGGGCGCGAGGGCACCGAGCTGTCTGCGCAGGCGGCTGAACTTCAGCGAACGGTGAGCCCACGGGCACTCGAAGACGTGGCCGCGGCGGCACGCGAGGCCAATTTGCTGATCGACCAGCGGGTCTTTTCCTGGACAGACTTCTTCAATCGCATCGAAGTCACTCTCCCATCAGACGTCATGATGACCGAGGTGCGTCCGGACATCGAGCCTGGATCGATCGAGGTGACGATGGGCGTGATTGGGCGTCGTCTCGACGCGATAAATGAGTTCATCCGCGCTCTGGAGGAGTCCGGTGCCTTCAGGGACCTGCTGGAAAGGCAGTCGGAAATCACCGAAGACGGGATGTACCGCGCGGTGCTCAGAGGCCAGTATCTGCAGGCGTTGTTGCCCGGGGCGGTCGGTCCGGGCGAGCGTGACGGAAGTGACGGGGTCGACGAGGCAGGCCCTGAAGCCGCCGATTCGAACGTCGAGCCGGAGCCGGACCCGCTGGTTCCAGGGAGAGACCTACTGTGACTCTGTTGCACAGGATTCTTCAGGAAAAGCGACCGCTGGTCACGATTGTCACGATGGTTCTGGCGCTCGATGTGGGGCTGTTCGCCTTTGCGGTCTACCCATGGTCGAACAAAGTGTCTCAGGCTGAAACACGCGCCGCCGCAGATGAGGCACGGCTTGGCCAGGCGAGGGCCAGCTATGCGGCCGCCAGCGAGGCAAGATCAAGCCAACTGTTTGTCGACAACGAGTTGCAGCGGTTTTACGAAGATGTACTACCCGCGGATCTGGCCGGCGCCAGGCAGATCAGCGCCCCGTTTCTGGTTCAGCTAGCCGAAGACACGAATCTAGTGCTGGAGCGGCGGAGCAGTGCGCCCGACAAAGAAAGAGAGAGTCTGCTGGCCAGACTCCGGACGACCATGGAGTTGGCCGGCGCATACGAGGACATCCGTCGGTTTATCTTCGAGCTCGAGACGGCGCCGGAGTTCATCCTGATCGAGGAGGTCATCCTGAGACAGGGAGACGCGTCGAACGAAGAGCTCGTCCTCACACTTGGTGTGTCGACCTACTACTGGGCTGGACCTGATGCGGCATCGTGATGAGGGCCGGTCACGTCGTTGTGGCCGGATGTCGCTGGTTGGCGGGGTGCTGGTCATCGTGACAGGTTGCGCAGCGGAGCTCTCGGATCCGGTGCCTGAGGCGCGGGCGCCCCAGGCTGCCACCGAGACCGACGCCTCGGATGCATGGCAAGGGGTGCGGCTCGAGGGGATGACGGTAGACCGATCGAATCCGGTTCGGCGCGGCGGGGCCGGCGGCTCCGTTGGCCGGGCCGGACGGCGTCAACATCGACCGGTCGGTCGTCTCGGTGCCCGGTGCTGAAACCCCGGGTCTAGATCCGAGCGAGATGCCCCGTGGGGGCGCAGCCGACGGGGGGGCGGGCGACGTCCCGCTGACCTTCATTGGCTTTGTCGAGAGCCCTGGCATCGAGGGGCGCGTCGTGGTGTTGACCGACGGAGACCTCCTGTTTCACGGCCGGGTGGGAGACGTGATCGATGGGCGCTACCGCATCGTCGGGGTCGGGCTCGAATCGGTCGATGTGGAACGGGTTGATGGTCGGGGCCGTCAGACACTTCGGCTGCCACCCGGCGAGTGATCTGCGGCAAATGAGGACCCACACGCATGTCCCGTCGCATTCGCGACCTTTTTGGCCGGCGCTGGTGACCGTGGCACTCCTGACGGCGGCGTGCGCGAGCGCGGCCAGGCAGGCGCAGCACAGCGCCGAGGCTGGTGACTGGGACACGGCGGTCCAGTACTAGTAATCGTATCCCCCGGCAATGCCGGGGGCTTTAGTTGTGAGCCGCTCAAAGCGGCCTGACGTGGCCGCTACGCGTCCACTTGGGCCACCCTACGGGTGGCTGCGTGCATCCAACCGGAGCTGCTCTTGCCGACGATCTTCCACTTCCTGCGCCCGGATATACGCGCGAACCGCCCGCTCATCCCGACCCAGCGTGGACACGAAGTAGCCCCGGGCCCAAAAATGCTGCCCCACAAAGCTGCGCGACCGCCCGGCAAACTCCCGGGCGATGTAGATCGCGCTCTTCCCCTTGATGTACCCGATCACCTGCGCCACCGCGTACTTCGGAGGAATCGACAACATCATGTGAACGTGGTCGGCCATCAGATGCCCTTCTTCCACCTCGCTCTCCCGCTGCCGCGCCAATCGCCGGAACACCTCCCCCAAATACCGCCGCAGCTCCCCGTAGATCGCCTTCTTGCGGTATTTCGGGATGAACACGACGTGATACTGACATGCCCACTTCGAGTGATTTAGACTGCGATAGTTCGTCATGGGGACTCCCCTTTCGTGATGCGTTGCGGCTCACGTGGGGGAGTTCCTCATTCCAATCCCGGAACTGTCAAACTCTGGGTGCCGCCCCGGCAAAGCCGGGGGGTCTCTCACGCTGACTAGCGCGCGCTCCAGGACGATCCAGACCGGCCGGAGTACCGGATTGCCCTCCAGCGCGCCATGATCAACGCCTCGCGCGCGCACATTACGGTGGGGCGCGCCTTTGAGGCGCAGCAGGAGCTGTCGGCCGCGCTCCGCGAGTTTCGGTCGGCGGCGGAGTACGACCCATCGAACAGCGAAGTGTCGGCGCGCGCTCAGGCCCTCGAGCGGACGATCCGCGAGCGGATCGAGGCCGCCCGACCGCCGGCCCCGATCGAGGCGATGCGCGAGCAGGCCCGCGTGGAGACGGCGCCGCCGTTGTTGAACCCGGCGTCGCGCGACCCGCTGGTGCTCGAATTTCGGGGATCCTTGCAGGACCTCATCGACTCTATTGGGGACTTGACCGGGATCAACGTCACATTCGACGAGCAGTTCGAGGACCGCCAGCTCGACCTTCGCATCGACGGTTTGACGCTCGAGGAGACGCTCGACCACGTGCTGTCGACCAATCAGACCTTCTACAAGGTTCTGAATCCGCGGACCATCATCGTGGTGCCGGAGACGCAGCAAAAGCGGACGCAGTATGACGAGCAAGTCATCCGCACGTTCTACGTGTCGCACGCCGACGTCCAGGAACTGTCGCAGTTGCTGAGCCAGATCGTGCGAGTACCCCAGATGGCGGTGCAGCCCCAGGTGATCCCGAACGCTGTCGCCAACTCGATCACCGTGCGTGCGACGACGGGGGTAACGGCGATCGTCGAGCAGGTGATCGCCGCCAACGACAAGCCGGCCGCAGAGATCATCATCGACGTCGAGATTCTGGAGGTCAACCGCGAACGCGCGAAGCAGTATGGCCTGAACCTGACCGATTATGCGCTGGGCGGAGTGTTCTCGCCCGAGGTCGCGCCGCTCGCTGACGGGCCCGTTCCGTCCTTCAATCTCAACACCATTTCCCGGGGGGTGAGCACCGCCGATTTCTATCTGGGCGTGCCGGCCGCCTTCGTGCGTTTTCTGGAGTCCGATTCCAACACCAATCTCGTGGCGAACCCGCAACTGCGGGGACAGGAGGGCCAGCTGATGACCCTCAGCCTTGGCGAGGAAATCCCGGTTCCATCGACCTCGTTCACCCCGGTCGCGACCGGCGGGCCGAACGTCAACCCGTTGACGTCGTTCGTCTACCGGGATGTCGGGGTCAACGTCGAGATGACGCCTCGGGTGACCTTCGAAAACGAGATCGTCATCGACTTGCGTGTCGAGAACAGCACGCTCGGGGCGAACATCGACGTGGCCGGTGTCTCGCTGCCCACGTTTGGGTCGCGGGAGGTGGTGACCCGGCTCCGGTTGCGCGATGGTGAGTCGAACCTGCTGGCCGGTCTGCTGCGCGAAGAGGACCGCCGGACGCTGCGCGGGTTCCCCGGCATCTCGCAGGTGCCGATTCTGCGAAAGCTCTTCGGCGACTCGGACTCGTCGCGTCGACAGACCGACATCGTGATGCTGCTCACGCCGCGGATTGTGCGCACCCATGAGCTGACGCAGCGAGACGTCAGCCCGATTCACATCGGGACCCAGGCGAACTTCGGGCTGACAGGGCCGCCCCCGCTGATCGCCCCGCAGCCGGACGCCGGCGTTCCCGACGCCGCTGCGCCGGACGCTCAGAGCCCGTTGCCGTTGCCCCCCGTGCCAGCGCCCCCGGCTGGCACCGTCGACACCCCGGGTGCCCCGACGCCGTTGCCCGATGCGCCGGCCCCGGACCCGCTCGGGCCGGTGCCGCCTGAGGTCCCGGCGCCGGTCGAGCCGGAGTTGGAGACGGCGACCACGACCCCGGATGTGTCGGCGTTGGTTCAAGTGCTGGTCACGCCACCCACTGCGCAGTTCCGTGTCGGTGGTGGCCCTACACGGTACCGATATCGCTCAGCGGAGCGTCCCAGCTATCGAGCATCTCGCTGACCATGTTCTTCGACCCGAACGTGTTGCAGATGAAGGCGGTGCAGGAGGGCAGTTTCTTGCGACAAGGTGGCACCGAGGTCTTTTTCACGCAGCAGGTCGATGCGGAGGCCGGCCGCATCGACATCACCGCGACGCGCATGAACGATGCCAGCGGCGCGGCCGGGGCGGGGCTGTTGGCGGGGCTGCTGTTCGACGCGATCGGGCCCGGTTCGGTTACACTCGAATCTAGCGGCACCGCGGTGACACCGCTCGGCGCGTCTCTGCCGCTGCAGTTCAATCCAGTGACCCTGACCGTGGAGTGACAGGCGCATGGCGCCCCCTCAGTCTGGTGCGGCCAAACCGACCCATTACGCGCGCTTGCGAGCAGCGCGAGGCTGCAGCTTCGTAGAATTACTGGTCGTCAGCGCAATCCTGCTGATCCTTGCCTCGGCCGTGCTCCCGCTGAGCAAGGTCACCATGCAGCGCCAACGGGAGGCGGAGCTGCGTCGGGCACTTCGTGAGATGCGCACGGCAATCGATAGGCACAAAGACTCGGTCGATCTCGGGCTCATCGGCGGACCGAACGTGGAGGCCGGCAGCCAAGGATATCCCCCCGATCTCGAGACCCTGGTCGAAGGCGTTGAGGTGCTCAATGATGCCTCGGGAACCAAGCTCCGCTTTCTTCGACGTATTCCGTTCGACCCGATGACCAAGAGTATCGAGTGGGGACTGCGCTCCTATCAGGACGAGCCCGATTCAACGAGCTGGGGTGGGGACAACGTGTATGACGTCTACACGGAGTCGAAGGCGACGGCGCTCGACGGTACCACATACAGCGAGTGGTGATGCGTGATGTGCGATGTGTGATGAATAAGCGGTGGGAGCGGTGGCGGCGACCCGGTCGCGAGGGCACCGGCGATGGCCGGACGATGGACTCGGGCTGGACGCTGGTCGAGATGATGGTCGTCATCTCGCTCGTCGTCATCATGGCCGGTATCGCGGTTATCAGCTACGGGACGGCGACGACCCGCTCGCGCGAGGCGGTCCTGATGGAAGATCTCTTCCGGATGCGTGATGCGATCGACCAGTATTACGCAGACCGCAACGAGTATCCCGCCTCGCTCGACATGCTAGTGAGCGAAGGGTATATCCGAGCCATCCCGGACGATCCCTTCACCAATTCGAACACGAGCTGGCAGACGACCCTGGCGGAATACGATCCGAGCGACCCGCTCTCTCAGGGAATCTACGATGTCCGGAGCGGCGCGGAGGGTCTGGCGATTGACGGGTCGCCCTACGCCGAGTGGTAAGGACTATCGACGTGGTGAAGAGCCGAGCGTGGCACCGCCACCGTTTGGTCGCTGCCTGCCGGCACCGGGACTGTTGCCCCCCGGAGCGTTGACACCGGGTTGCCGCCCCGCATCGCCAGGACGTTGACCGCCACGGGCGCCACCGAAGGACTGTTGGGCGCCCTGCCCATTCCCGCCCAGTCCGCCGCCGATTCCCGGCTGCACGCCGACACCCTGACCGCCGGGGACACCCGCGCCAAGCCCGGGCTGTGTCGCCTGTGGGAGGTAGACGAATAGCCATTCGTCGTAGCGATCAGCCTCGTTGTAGAGCGCCATCGAGGTGGCGGTCGAGCGGCTGACCACGCCGATGATGCCGCCGGCCCCCTCGTTGAATTCAGCTGCGGCCGTGCTGAGCCGCGAGGATGAGGAGCCGCCAGAGGCGTCCTGATTCACCCTGGACAGGCTGGCAGACGGCTGTTGCTGCACGACACCGGCCTGGCCGGACGTTGCGGCGAGTTGCTCCCCCGACGCGCCTTGCACCGAGCCTTGGGTCAGCACTTCGAACTCGGCCCCGGTCATCGGGTCGGTGTAGGCCCGGCGCAAGAACCGCTGCTCGACGAGCAAGTCCATGTCGGTCGGATACGCGCCCACGAATTGCCGCTGATACAGCTCGATCGCCCGCATGTACTGCTCGCCGCGGAAGATCAGCTCCGCCTCCTTCTCACGCTTGGCCCAGGTGCGCCAGGTCGGCATGATCATCGACATCACGATGCCCATGATTGCTATGGAGACCAGCAGCCCCGCCATGGCATAGCCAGCGTCGGTGATTCGCCCGATCAACCCACATTGTTCGCGTAAACCCATGCCGATACTATCCCTTAGGTGATGCTACCACGCATGCGATCCAATCTTGTTTGCCGAGTCTTGCCGGTCGTAGCGAGTCTTGCCGCCGTGGTTTCTATCGGCTCCTGCGATAAGGTCCCGCTGCTGGCTCCGACAGCGTCGGTCATGACCATCGTCTCAAGCCGAAGCGTTCTGCCGGTCAACGGTACGGCGCAGATCAAAGCGACGGTCATCGAGCAAAGTGGTACCCCGGCACACAATGGCACACTGGTCACGTTTACGACGACTCTCGGCACCCTGGAGCCGCAGGAAGCGGTGACCAGCAATGGTCAGGCCGTGGTCACGCTCAAAGCCGGCGCGCAGTCCGGCACGGCGTCGCTTGTCGCATTCTCCGGCAGCGCGCGAACCGAGACCCCGATCACCGTGCTGATTGGCGGTGCGGCCGCGACCGCGGTGTCTGTGACCGCAAACCCGGCACTGGTTCCCTCGACCGGCGGAACCGTTACGATCGCCGCTACGGTGAGCGATGCTGACGGCAACAGTCTGGCCGGCGTGCCGGTGTCGTTCTCGACCACCGCCGGTACGCTCGGTGCCACGCGTGTCAACAGCGCTGCCGGGGGTGAAGCGACGACCACGCTGACCACCAGCAGCGCCGCCACGGTGACTGCCACCGCCGGTTCTCGCTCCGCGACCGTGGCAGTGGCCGTTAACGACGCGCCGACGGTTGTTGTTACTACGACCACCACGACACCGACGGTCGCGGAAGCAACGGTATTCAGCGTCGTGACCACCGCGCCGGGTAGCCCGATTAGCAGTGCCTCGATCGACTTCGGCGATGGCGCTTCGTTGTCGCTGGGTAGTCTCACCGGCACCACGAGCGTGTCGCATGTCTACACGGTTGCTGGCAACTATACCGTCGTGGCGACCGCCATCGATAACAGTGGGCAACAGGTCTCGGTGTCGACCGTCATCACCGTGGTGGCCCAGACCCCGCTGAATGTCACCCTGACAAGCTCGACGACGAGCCCAACCCTGAACACGCCAGTGGCCTTCTCGGCGACGGTCACACCCACCACCGTTGCAATCGTGCGATACGAGTGGGCCTTCGGTGACGGCACCTCAGCCAATACCTCGGGTGCGAGCACGAGCCACGCCTACAGCTCCGGGGGGCTCAAGACGGCCACGGTGACGGCGGTCGCACAAGACGGCCGGGAGGGCACTGGGCAGCTGCAGGTGCTCATTGGCCAGACCGCGCCAACTGCGAGCTTTGTGTTCTCGCCGTCCGCACCCACAACGGTGACGACGGTACAGTTCAACGCGTCCGGGTCATCGTCGCCGACGGGTACGACGATCGACGGGTATGCGTGGAGCTTCGGGGACGGCTCCACCGGCACGGGCGTCACGACGAGCCACGCCTTCACTGCGGCCGGCGTCTACAATGTAGTGCTGACCGTGACCGACAGTGCCGGGGAGACCGACTCGACCACATCGGCCGTCACCGTGGCGGCGGCCTCGCCGACAGCGAACTTCGTCTTCTCGCCGACGACGCCCGCAGCGGGAGTGAACGTCCAGTTCAACGGGACCCAGTCGCCCGCCCCGGCGGGCAGGACCATCACCCTTTATGAGTGGAACTTCGGCGACGGGATCATCGAAACGGGCGCGTCGGCACTGGTGGGTCACGTGTTCGAAACTGCCGGCACAGTCACCGTAACCTTGACGGTGACCGACAGCGCCGGCGCAACGGCAACGACGTCGAAGACGGTCTCCGTATCGTGACGGGCCACCGCATCGAGAACGGCCCGAAGCCTGGAGGCGATGACTCAGCCAAGGAAGATCGGCGTCATCCGGTGACGGCCGGCCAACCGCGCGCGGAATGCCGGCGGTAAAGGAACCATCCGCAGGCCAGCGCGACAGCGAGACACGGCAGCGCCCTCCACCGCCCGGGCAGCAGCAACGCGCCCACTCCGAACAGCGTGCCGTACACCAGTGCCACCCCGGCCATCCAGTCGAGCAACTGGCCCCGGATCGGCTCCGGGGGCGGCGCGCCCGCGGCGGCAGCCACGCGCCGCCACCCGGGACCGCCCGGACGGACTCGGGTGAAGAAGGCAACCAGGGTCTGATCTGGTTCGGGCGACGTCAGCCAGGTGACGGCAAGCCAGCACGCGGTCGTCCAGGTGACCAGATAGAGCAGGGACTCGGGAAACGTCACCGAGGTGAACAGCGAGAGCCAAACGAGGCCGACCACGGGCGCAACCATCGCCGTGATCTCGGACCAGGCGTTCACCCGCCACCAGTACCACCGCAGGATCAAGACCAGCCCGATGCCGGCGCCCGATTCCAGAATGAGCTCCCAGGCCTGTCGCACCGTCTCGAGATACAGCGTGACGCCGGCGCTGGCGGCCATGACGCCCAGCGTGGTGAGCCTGGCGACGCGCACGTAGTGTGCGTCGGTTCGATCGGGTCTCAGAAACCGCGCGTACACGTCGTGAACCAGATACGACGTGCCCCAGTTGAGTTGGGTCGACATCGTGGACATGAACGCCGCGACGAAGCCGCCGAGCACCAGACCGCGCCAGCCGACCGGTAGATGGTCGCGCATGATCATGGCGTAGCCGGCCTCGCGGTCGGCGATGTCGGGATAGAGTACCAGGGTCGCCAGACCAGCTAGTATCCAGGGCCAGGGGCGCACGCAGTAATGCGCCAGGGTGAACCAGAGCGTCGCCAGCATGGAGTGGCGCTCGTCGCGCGACGACATCATCCGCTGAGCCAGATAGCCACCGCCCCCTGGCTCTTGTCCCGGATACCAGCTCGCCCACCACTGCACACCGAGATAGGCGATGAACGCCGTCACCGAGAGCGTCAGGGTCGGGCCCTCCGATGCGGCTGGACCACCGAGCGCAGGGAGAAAGTTGAAGGTCGACTCGGGGAGCTGATCGGCGAGTCCGGCCACCCCGCCGACCTCCTGGGCGCGCAGCGCGTAGACGGCAACCGCCAGGGTGCCGGCCATCGCGAGTCCGAATTGGACCAGATCGGTCAGCACGACACCCCGGAGCCCTGACAGGGAGACGTACGCGCCGGTGAGCGCGAGGCCGGCGAACACAGCGGTCAGTCGGTCCCAGCCGAGGGTCACGCTGAGAATCTTGGCCATTGCCAGATTGACCCACCCGATGATCAGGCAGTTGACCGGCAACCCGAGATAGAGTGCGCGAAATCCACGCAGCAGCGCCGCGGGCCGTCCGCTGTAGCGCAGCTCGACGAATGCCACGTCGGTCAGAATGCCGGCGCGGCGCCAGAGCCGCGCGAAGAACAGCACGCTGAGCATGCTGCCCAGGGCAGCGCTCCACCAGATCCAGTTCCCAGCGATGCCATCCTGGGCGATGATGCCGGTCACCGCCAGTGGCGTGTCGGCGGCGAAGGTGGTCGCCACCATCGAGGTGCCGGCCAGCCACCACGGGAGCTCCCGCCCGGCCAGGAAGTACTGCGTGAGACTTTCGCCTGCACGTCGCGCGGCCCGGGCCGCCACGAAGAACGGGAACAGGAGACAGGCAGCGAGAATGAGCCAATCGATCGCGGAAAGTGTCACTGGGCCAGCGCCTGTACGATGGCGTCGTGGACGGCAGGACGCACCTCGAGAATCGCCTCGTTGTTCCGTGTCGGGTGCACCCGATTGGTCAGCAGCACGACATAGAGCTCCTGGCGTGGGTCGATCCACAACGACGTGCCGGTGAACCCGGTGTGTCCGATCGCCGCTGGCGACAGCCGGTGGCCGCACGAGGAGGTGGGGAGCATCGTGTCCCACCCGAGGGCGCGCGAGCTGCCTGGCACGGTGCTGCGGCGCAGGAAACGCGCTAGGGTCGCCGGGTTGGCGAGGCGTGGGACGCCGGCCACTGTGTCGAGAAGCGCTCGGGCGAAGCGGCCAACCGCCGGAGCGGTCCCGAACAGCCCCGTATGCCCCGCGACGCCACCAAGCGCCCACCCGTTCTCGTCGTGCACTTCGCCCGTCAGGAGTCGGCCACGCCATGCGTCGACCTCGGTTGGAGCGGTGCGCGACCGCCAGGCGACCGGGGGCCGGTAGCGCAGATCGCCAAGATCCGACCCACGCGACACCTGGTCGAACTGGGCGTCAACGCCGATGCCCCGAGCGGCGTCGGTGGCGATGAAGGCGAGCAAGATGAAACCGAGATCGCTGTATACCGACTGGCTCCCCGCCGCGTACTCGAGTGGCAACGTGCAGATGGCGTGTTGAAAGTCGCCGCGCCCGTGATGGTCGCGGAAGAACGGCAAGTGGGCGGTCAGGCCGCCGGCGTGCTCTAGCAGGTCGGCGATCGACACCCCGGCGCGATCTTCGCCGCGCCAGTCCGCTAGCCAGTGGGCGACCGGGTCCTCGAGGGTGACCGCCCCCTCGTCGACAAGCCGCATGAGCAAGGTCGTTGTCGCGAGCACCTTGGTGAGTGACGCGAGATCGAAGATGGTGTCGGGGGTGGCCGGCGCCGACTCGGCATCGTAGGACAGCGTCCCGCAGGCGTGCCTCCAGTACACGTCATTGCGTCGCCCGACCTCGATCGACGCGCAAGGGAAGACCCGCCGTTCGACCGCAGCGTCGAGTAGACCGGCCGCCGCCGCGAAGCGGGACGAGGCGGAACTAGGTGGCATGGGGTGTCTCCGTCAGTCGGTCTGTGACCCAGCCGGCGACGCAGGTGGCGGCGGCGCCAACCAGGACATACCACTGCCAGGATACGGCGGTGAGTAGCCGAATGCCCAGCATGACCACCGCACCGGTGCCGATGCCGGCGTAGGCCGTCGTCTGACGGCGATAGCCGAGCGCGCCGAGCAGAAAGACTCCAAGGATCAGACCGTTCGTGAACGAGGAGATCCCCAGAACCTCGTCCACGATCCGATCTGACAGGCGAATGGCGACGAACGCCACGAGGATCTGCACGATGCCCCAGGCGATGGTTGTGCGTCTGGCGACGACGAGATAGTGGCCCGCCGACCGCTTTTGACGTGTGGCTGGCATGTAGAAGTCTGCGACTGTGCTCGAGGCCGATGAGTTGAGCGATGAAGACAAGGTGGACATCGCCGCGGCGAAGATCGACGCGATGACCAGGCCGCGAAGACCGCTCGGGAGCTGGGTGACGATGAAGGTAGGGAAGATCCGGTCGGTCTGGAGCTTACCCCCGACCGACAGCGTCTCGAGCGCCGCGGTGGCATACCCGGTGTAGTAGACGTAGAGCATCACCCCGATGACCAGGAACAGGAGGAACTGACCGAGCACCACCACGCCGCTCCACAACAGCGCCTTGCTGGCCTCAGCAGATGATCGGCTGCACAGATACCGTTGCACGATCAACTGGTCGGTGCCATGGGTCGCGACGGTCAGACAGGCCCCCCCAACAAGACCCGACCAAAACGTATAGCTGCGGTCGAGGTCCCACGTGAAGTCGAACAGACGAAACCGGCCTGCCGCAGACCCGGTTTCGACGACCTCGCTCCAGCCGCCGGGAATCAGATCGAGCAGCAGGACTCCTGCGGCCGCCGAGCCGCCCACATAGACGGTGAGCTGCAGCAGATCGGTCCAGAGCACCGCCGTCATCCCGCCAAGGTAGGTGTAGGCGACCGTGACCGATCCCAGCAGGACCACCGAGACCATCAGCACCGTGGTGCTGGGGTCGAACCAGGGTATCAGCGCTGTTGCCGAGGCCTGGGCGCCTGGCAGCGTCAACAACACGGCCGCGAGCACCAGACCGGTGGCAAACAATCGGAACCCGTCGGCCAGATTGCGTGTCGCGAGAAAGATCGCCGCTGCCAGCCGTCCGACGCCCTCGCCGAATCGCTCCGCCAGCATCTGGTAGGCGGTCAGATACTCACCGCGAAAGTAGCCCGGGATGAAGAGGAGCGTGATGATGACCCGACCGACGAGGTACCCGATCACGAGTTGCAGAAAGGTCAAATCGGTGCCGAACGCGAACCCCGGTAGACTGACGACCGTCACCGTGCTGGTCTCGGTGGCGACGATCGAGGCCATCACCACTCCCCAGGGGGCACGCCGGCCACTGGTGAAGTAGTCACGCACGCTCGCCTGACCGCGAGACAGGGCGAGACCGAGCCAGACCGTGCCCCCGACGTATGCTCCAAGCACCGCAAGGTCGAGAGCGCTCATGACCTGGCTAGCAGGGGGGGTCGGGGACCGCGCGCATGACGCTATCGGGTGGGAACCGTCGCCAGTGCAAGACCAATCTGTTGCAAATGGCCGGGTGGCTGCTGTGTCGGGTCGGTGACACTCTCGTAGGACCAGACCATGATGCCGTCGGTGCCGAGGCGATGCGCCGTTCTGATCCGGTCGAAAGTCTCAAATGGCGACAGCCAGCGCGCTCCGATCGCGGCCCACAGGTCGGCTCCGCCGGCCCGTTGCCGCGCTGAGCGCAGCTGGCGTTCGAAGTCGTCCCCCGATTCAAACCCAGGCTGTAGACAGGCGATGTCGATGAATCCGAGCTCGGCCCACGTTCGCCAATCCTGCAGGCGACGTCCGTGGGCCTCGTCCGGGTCGGCGACGACCGAGACACCGACACGTGCTCCCGGTCGATGCCGACGGACGACGGAGCCGAGTCGCGCGACCAGCGCCGTGACCCGCGAGCGACGGAACCGGCTCCACTCGGTGGGAAAGGCGTCGGGGTATGTCAGCGGGTCAATCGCCGCCCGACCGTCCAGGAGACGTCGCTCCTGACTTGCGAGCGAGGGGGCGATCTCGTCACGAAACAATCCGACGGCATCCCGACCATAGTCGAAGTCACTGCTGGGAAATTGTGCCGAGTCCAGATGAACCCCGTCGAACCGGTACCGCGTCAACAGCGCCGCCAGGCGCGCGGCGGCGTCGGAGGCTGCCGATGGAATGAGCGGCGACTGGTAGAGTCCTTCGACCTCGCCTGGATGCTGCCTGACCCATTTGTCCAGCATCTCGACATAGGCTGGGTTGTGGACATCAAGCCGCGCCAGCTCGACGGCCAGACTGCGAGGCACCATGAGCCACTCGGGGTGCTGACGAACGATAGGGCTGCTGGACGTCGCCAGGTCACCGGTGCGGGCGACGAGCGTAGCCTGGACCCAAGCGTGAACCCGGAGGCCGCGTCGGTGTGCCGCAGTCAGGAGAGTCTGTATGCCATCGAACACCCGAGGCCGTCGGCCGCGGCGTCGACGGGCGGGGGTGGTCGACGCTGAGGGGGCGAGGGGGGCCTCGACGAGCAGGGTGGTGAAGCCGGCGTCCGACGCCTCCTCGACGAGACGGTCGATCGCGTCGGGCGAGACCAACGTGGCTTGTCGCACCCAGAGCCCGGTGTCGCCATCACCGGCGGCCCGGAGGCCAGGGCACAGCAGACTGACAGTGAGCCCGGCTATGAAGAGCACAACACGCGTCGGTTGAGGGCTCACGACAGCTCAGTGCGTACGGGACGCGAGGGCCACTGCACCATTACGTCTTAGTACTTGCCTGGGCCACGGTGTGAGGAGGCGTGGGCGCGATGTGGAGACTGTAGCGCCGACTCTCCAGCCTGTCAACGCGCTGCGCGTGTGTGGGAAAGACGTTCTCGGAGACGCGGTCCGACATCTTCGCCGACGGCATCGCGGACCGAGTCGCCGGCCCGCTTCAGACGCGCCAGCGCCTTGGCGTGGGTGTCACCGGTCTTCTCCATCACGATCGCGGCCTTCACATTCCAGCGCGCTCTCCGGAGCAGGGAGCCGGCGGCATCGTAGTCGATCCCGGTCACCATCGTGATGATACTGCGCGCGCGGTCCCGTCGTTGCTCGGAACCGGTCTGCATGTCGACCATCAAATTGCCGTAGGTCTTGCCGATGTGGACCATCGAAATCGTGGTCAACATATTGAGCACCATCTTGGTGGCGCTGCCCGCCTTCAGTCGGGTGGAGCCGGCAATCACTTCCGGACCGACGGCCGGGGCGATGATGACATCGACGAACGTTTGCAGCTCGGTGCCAGGCCAACAGGTCACGAAGATGATCTTCACCCCCGTGCGTCGAGCTTTGGTCAGTGCACCGCGCACGAACTGTGTCGTGCCGCTCGCCGACACGCCGATCAGGACGTCCTTGCTGGTCAGTCGCAGCCGACTTACCGCGCGGCCGCCCTCCTCGAAATTGTCCTCGACACCCTCGCGGGGTTTGAAGAATGCGTCGCGCCCGCCCGCCATGACCGCCTGGACGAGGCGTGGCGGGGTTCCAAAGGTCGGGAGCATCTCGGCCGCCTCGAGGACGCCGAGACGTCCGCTGGTGCCGGCACCGACGAACACGAGCCGCCCTCCCTTTTTGAACGTCTGCGTGATGAGCTCGGCGGCAATCGCGATCCGTTCCTTCTCGCGCTGCACAGCGGCAATGGTCTTGCGATCCTCCTGGAGCATCAGATCGATGATCTCCTCGGTGGACGCCTGATCCATCGACAGTGTGCGGGGATTGATGGCTTCAGTGGGCAGAGACTGCCACTTGGAACGGTTGGGCATGGTGAACCGGCCGCTGGATGGCAGGTTGCGGCGGATACTACTCCTCGGCCTGACGGGTGTCAACCGCCCGACCGCGAGTTGACTTGGCACGGTGTGACAAGGTATAAACCCTAGAGTTTTGGGCGCGCGCAGGGTTGGCGCGCAGCGGATCAATCATGCCAGTGAAGACGATCATGCCGCCGGTTCACACCATGGCGCCCGCGACGCGCGGGCACAGTGGGTGATGTAGCTGATAGCCAACCACAGAGTCAGACGAGGCCATCATCCGCATCCGGATGATGGCTTTTTTTTTAGGTAACGCAGGGCATGGTGACATCGGCGGAGCAGAGCGGCTGCACGGTGGGGATTGCCGGCTTCGGGACGGTCGGGCAGGCCGTGGCTCGCATTCTCTCCAGTGGTATCCATCCCGGTCTTCGTCTGACCCACGTCTGTAACCGGAACGTTGCTCGCAAACAGGCGGACTGGGTGGCGCCGGAGGTGGTGTGGACGGAGTCGTTTGACGAGCTGGTCAACAGTCAGGTTAACGTCATCGTCGAGCTGGTCGGCGGCTTGTCACCGGCGCAGGAGTGGATCGAACTGGCATTGTCGGCGGGCAAGTCCGTGGTCACGGCCAACAAGCAGGTGATCGCACACGCTGGCCCTCAGCTGATGGTCCACGCCAGGCGGCAGAAGCGGCATCTCCTGTTCGAGGCGGCAGTCGCCGGGGGCATTCCGATTGTCCGGGCCCTGCGCGACGGCGTGTGCGGCGACCAGCTGTATCGGATTCAGGGCATTCTCAACGGCACCTGCAACTATATTTTGACGCGGATGGAGCAGGGGCAGGTGTCCTTCTCGGAGGTGCTCGCCGACGCGCAGCGCCTTGGCTATGCCGAGGCGGACCCGACCGCCGACGTAGACGGGTTCGATGCGCAGTCGAAACTTGCGATTCTGATCGGGGTGAGCCTGGGACGTGCGGTTCGGGCCGATGACATCCCGCTGTGTTCGATTACGCCGATCGACGCGATCGATTTTGTGTACGCGAAACGCCTCGGGTGCGTGATTAGACAGGTGGCCCGCGCAGAGCTGATCCCGGAGACGGGAGGGATACGTGCCGCTGTGCAACCGGCCCTCGTGCCCGAGGCCTCGTCGATCGGCCGCGTCGGCGGCAGCCAGAACATCGTGGTTGTCGATGGCAAGTTCGGTGGTGAGACGGCCCTGTCTGGACTTGGAGCCGGAGGAGAGCCCACCGCCGTGGCAGTGGTCTCGGATCTGCTGGCCATCGCGCGAGGGACGCCGGTGACACTTTACGCGTCGGATCATGAGTCTGCCGGGACGGAGCCGGTGACACATGAGTTCAAGGCGCCGCACTACGTCCGGTTCATGGTCGCGGACCGTCGAGGCATCATCGCCGCACTGGCTGAGGTCTTCTCGCGGCATGGTGTCAATTTCGACGCTTTGCTGCAGGAACCGGGGTGCTCGAAGGCCGAGCTCCCGTTCGTGATTACGCTCGAGGCGTGCAGCTCGTCGGCCGTGGCGGCGGCGCTGGGAGAAATCGAGCGATTCGATTTTCACGTGCGGCCACCGCTCTGGCTGCCGATGCTGCTGTAGTGGTCCCGTTGGTGTTGGTACGTACGGCGAGGCGTTGAGGGGTCGCACGCACGATCTGTCGTCGACCGTCTGCCACCGTCAGTGCGAACAGGGCCACCAAGGAAGAGGAGCACGGATGAGTGTCTTTGCCGGTCTACGTTGTGCGATGTGCAAGACCGAGTTTCCGGCCGAGGCGTTGTATGTCTGCGATCAGTGTCTCGGGCCGCTGGAGGCGTGTTACGACTACGACGCCGCGCGCCGGACAATGACACGGGAGGCGATCGCGGACCGGCCTCGCAACTTGTGGCGATATCGCGAGTTGCTGCCGATCGTGGGGGACCCGCGGACCGGGCTCGACTCCGGGTATACCCCTCTGGTCCGCGCCGGCCGGCTGGCCGAGGTGATCGGTGTCGAGGAGCTCTACATCAAGGACGACTCGGTCAATCATCCGACCCTGTCTTACAAAGATCGCGTTGTGCCGATAGCGGCGACGCGCGCCATCGAGCTCGGGTTCGACACGTTTGGATGCGCATCGACCGGGAACCTTGGAAACAGCGTGGCGGCGCATGCGGCTCGTCTGGGTTTGACCTGTTACGTGTTCATTCCGAAGAGCCTGGAGCCTGGCAAGATCCTGGGGTCTGCCGTGTCCGGACCACATGTCGTGGGTATCGACGGAACTTACGACGACGTCAACCGGCTGTGTACACAAGTCGGGGACCGGTATGGGTGGGCGTTCGCCAACATCAACCTCCGGAGCTACTACGCCGAAGGCGCGAAGACCTATGGGTTCGAGATTGTCGAACAGCTGGGGTGGCGGTATCCGCGGCACGTCGTGTCGCCGGTCGCTGGCGGCACGCTGTTGCCTCGGATCGGCCGTGCATTTCGGGAATTGCGCGAGATCGGGTTGGCGTCTGGCGAGCTGCCGCGGATTCACGCTGCTCAGGCCGCGGGCTGTTCGCCGGTCATCAACGCTCTGGAGAGTGGCGCCACGCATCCCGAGCCGGTCAAACCGGACACGATCGCCAAGTCGATCGCGATCGGGAACCCGGCCGACGGGTACCAGGTGCTGGAGACCGTCCGGGGAAGCGGCGGGTCTGGCGCACGAGCGACCGATACGGAGATCCTCGATGCGATCGAGCTGTTGGCGCGGACGGAAGGGATCTTTACCGAGCCGGCCGGCGGTACGACCCTGGCGGCGACGATCAATCTGTTGAAGGCGGGCGCGATTTCGAAGAACGAGTCGGTCGTCGTCTGCATCACTGGCAACGGTTACAAGACCTCGAACGTCATGGCGGACCGCCTGGCGCAGCCAACGCAGCTCGGACGCTCGCTCCGTGAGTTCGAGGCGTTTCTGGCCGACCGGGCAGGGCAGCCGGCCAACGTCTGACGCGTTCCACAGCTGCTTCCGATCGCATCATGTCTTCGCCATCCTACAGTGAGATCGTCGAAGCCAACGGTCACCTGATCGACTCCCGTCTCCTGACGTCGGTGTTCGACAAGGTGATCGAGCGTGGCGCGCGGTATGAGGTGCTGGAGTTCACGATCGGTCGCACAAATGACGAGTTTTCGCATCTGCAACTGTGCGTGACGGCCGCGAGTCGTGAGGGCCTTCGCGAGCTGCTCGAAGAGTTGATGCCACTGGGGTGTCACCCGCGGCCCGAACGGGAGGCCAGACTGGAAGAGGCCGGCGACGGGTTCGTCCCGGATGATTTCTACTCGACCACCAACCACCGCACCCAGATCCACCACGATGGTCGGTGGACCGACGTCGAGCAGCAGCGCATGGACGCGGTCGTCGTGGTCGACCAGGGGCATGCATCGTGCCGGATGCTTCGCGATGTGCGGCCTGGCGATCTGGTGGTCTGTGGGGTGGACGGTGTCCGGGTCTCACCAGAGTTTCAGGAACGCGACCGACTCGGATTCGCCTTCATGACCAACGACGTGTCCACTGAGCGACGGGTCGAGGTGAGCGTGGCGCGAGTCATACGGATGATGGAGGAGGTCAAGTCCGACGGCGGCCGCATCGTCGTTGTCGCCGGACCGGTAGTCATACACAGCGGAGGGGGCGGATACCTGAGCCGGCTGGTCCGGCAGGGTTGGGTGGACGGACTACTGACCGGGAACGCGTTGGCGGTACACGATGTCGAGCACGCGCTCTTTGGAACATCGCTCGGTATCGATCTCGACGCCGGCGTGGCGGTCGATGAAGGACACAAGAACCACATGCGCGCGATCAACTTCATCTGCGGGGTGGGGGGGCTTGGCGAGGCAGTACGGCAGGGCACTTTGCGCTCTGGCCTCATGCACGAGGTGATCACGCAGCAGGTGCCATACGTACTGGCCGGTAGCATCAGGGATGACGGTCCGTTGCCTGATACCGTCATGGACTTGATCGAGGCTCAGGCGCGCTATGCCGAGATATTGCGCGACGCCAAGATGGTCCTCATGCTCTCGTCGATGCTCCACAGCATTGGTGTCGGCAACATGTTGCCCGCCTGGGTTCGAGTGGTATGTGTGGACATCAATCCGGCGGTGGTGACCAAGCTCGGCGACCGCGGGTCGTCACAAACAGCAGGCATTGTCACGGACGTGGGGCTGTTCCTGCATCAATTGGCGGCACAAATCGGCGACGCGATCGCCCCGGGAGGGACGCGAGCCGCGGCGCCCGACGCGGTGGCAACAGGCGGGCACGACGCATGACCGAGCAGGAGAAGTCGGCCGTGCCGGTCGTCGTGCAAAAATACGGCGGGACCTCGGTTGGGACGGCTGAGCGGATTCTCGCGATTGCCGAACGCATTGAGCGCAATCTGCCGGAGACCCCCCGTCTCGTCGTGGTGCTCTCGGCAATGGGCAGCACGACGGATGAACTGGTGAGTCTGGCGCATCAAGTGTCCGAGCGACCGGCGGGCCGAGAAATGGATCTGCTGCTCTCGACGGGCGAGCAAATCACCGTGTCGCTGCTCGGTCTGGCGCTGCAGGACCGGGGCCTTGCGGCGGTCTCCCTCACGGCGCTGCAGTGCGGAATCCGCACCGACGGGGTGTTCAACGTCGCTCGGATCCGCAGCATCGACACCGAGCGGATCCGCACCGAGCTCGACGCCGGGCGCGTGGTTATCGTCACGGGTTTCCAGGGCATCAACGACAGCAACGATGTGACGACACTGGGGCGCGGGGGCAGCGACATCACCGGGGCGGCGCTGGCGTCGGCTTTGGGCGCCGAGGCGTGTGAGATCTGCACCGATGTCGACGGGGTGTTTTCGGCAGACCCGTCACGGGTGCCGGGCGCGAGGTTGTGGGCTGAGATTAGCTACGAAGAGGCGATCGAGATGGCTTCGAGTGGTGCGAAGGTGCTGCATCCACGTGCGGCGGAAATCTGCATGGAATACGACGTGCCGATTCATGTGCGCAGCAGCTTTCATTTGCGCGAGGGAACGTGGATTCGGGGAGGCGGGCAGATCATGGAACGAGCAGAGGTCGTTAGCGTTACCAGCGATTCGAAAATCGCGAAGATCACGCTGCTGGATGTGCCCGACGAACCCGGCATGGCGGCGCGAGTGTTTGAAGACCTGGCGAAGGCCGGGGTCAACATCCGCCTCATCATCCAGAGTGCCAGCTCCGAGCGCCAGGGGCGGATCACGTTCATCTTGGATCTCGAGTTCCTCGATGACGCCCGGGAGCTGGTTCAGCGGTGGGAGACCGAGGGGGTCACGAGCAGCGGGGTGGTCGAGAGCAATGTGGCGAAGATCTCGATCGTCGGGTCGCGGCTTGCCTCTAGCCCGGGCCTCGCTGCGCGGATGTTCGCGGCGCTGGGGCGTGCGGGAATCAACATCGACTGCATCAGTTCGTCGGAGATGAAGGTCGCGTGTGTGATATCGGCCGACCGGCGCGACGAGGCTACTCGGGCCGTGCATCACGAGTTCTTTCCGGAGAATGAGACGGCCACCGCGAGCGCCTAGAGCGTGTCTGCGGGTGATGTTGAGAGATTCGCAACACCGGTGACGGTCGGACGGCGCAAGGGGTAGGAAAGCATGGGCGTGAAAATCGAAGTCGGGGTGCTTGGCGCCACCGGCACCGTCGGGCAGCAATTCATCACGCAGTTGGCCGACCATCCGTGGTTCACGGTGGCCTGGGTCGGAGCGAGCGAGCGCTCGGCGGGGAAGGCGTATCGGGATGCCACCACATGGCGGCTACCGGCGGCACGACCGGATCGGGTGGCCGAGATGACCGTCGAGACGGTCACCCCGGGGCGTGCGCCGCAGCTGCTTTTCTCCGGGCTGGACGCATCGGTCGCCGGAGAGGTGGAGACCGCGTTCGCCAGGGCGGGGCATATCGTTGTCAGCAACGCCCGGAATCACCGCATGGACCCGGTGGTGCCGCTGGTCATCCCCGAGATCAATGCCGATCATCTTCAGCTATTGAGCGCGCAGGCGGCGAAGGGCTGGTCAGGGCGCATCGTGACCAATCCGAACTGCTCGACAGTGGTCCTGGCGATGGCCGTGGCACCACTGCGGCAGTTCGGTCTACGGCAGATCATCGTGTCGACGCTGCAGGCGGTTTCCGGCGGAGGATATCCTGGAGTCGCGTCGCTCGACATCCTGGGTAACGTTGTCCCGGTGGTCCCCGGCGAAGAAGCGAAGATAGAAACCGAGACGAAGAAGATCCTTGGACAGGTCACCGCCGCGGGCGTCAAAGCGCATCCCGTCACTGTCAGTGCAAGCACGACTCGAGTGCCGGTGATCAATGGACATACCGAGGTCGTCACGGTGTCGCTGGACGCCGACCCTGGCCCCGACGCGGTAATCGAGGCGCTGCGTGGCTTCTCTGGCCGTCCGCAGGAGACAGATCTGCCAAGCGCGCCACCTCGGCCAGTGCTCTATCTCGATGAAGAGGACCGGCCGCAGCCCCGTCTCGATGCGGACCGAGACAACGGGATGACCGTGTGTGTCGGTCGGCTGCGTGCCTGTCCGGTGCTCGACTACAAGTTCGTGGCGATGGGGCACAACACCGTCCGTGGCGCGGCCGGCGTGGCGGTGCTCAATGCGGAGCTGCTGAGGGTGGATGGGGTCGTGGGGTAATCTTTGTCCCAAGAAGTCAGGAGGCAGAAGGCAGCAGAAGCCGGTCGGCCTCGCCAGTTTCTGTTTCAGTTGTTGGATCGACTGCGGCCTCCCGGGTTCACGATTCAGTCGGGCGGAGGCGGTCGAACACGATCTGACCGCCGACCACGGTCATGAGGACACGGACGATTGGAATGTCATTTGACGGCACGGTGAGCAGATCGCGGTCGAGGATAACGAGGTCGGCGAGCTGCCCCACGGTCAATACGCCCTTGGTCTCTTCCTCGAAGCTCGCATATGCCGCCGCGGTCGTATAGGCCCGGAGTGCCTCCTCGACGCTGAGGCGCTGTTGCGGCACCCAGCCTTGCGGGTGGAGCCCGTCGAGCGTGCGACGGGTCACCGCCGCGTAAATGCCGTCGATCGGAGTGCCCCGGTCGAGCCACCCACTTCCGAAGCTCACGATCGCGCCGGCATCGAGCAGGGCACGAAACGGAAAGCTCGTGCGCGCCCGTTCCGCGCCCAACTGCCGGTTGACCCAGCGTCCATCGTGCAATGTCGAGAACGGCAGTGCACTGGCCAGTACGCCGCTGATCGCGAACCGGGCGACGTCGACGGGCTGGAGATGCTGCGCCAGCTCGACCCGGAAGCGTCGGTCACGTGCGTTGTGACGGTCGACGATCTGCTGGTGCAGATCGAGCGCCGCCTCGTTGGCGCGGTCTCCGACCGCCTCGACCAGGACTTGCATGCCGGCAGCATCGGCGGCGAGGGCCAGTGGACGGATGGTGTCGATGTCGACGCCGAGACGTGCGCTCACGCCAGGGGCATCCGTATACGGAGCGTCGAACGCCGCGGTCCGCGCCACGAGCGATCCGTCGAGGTCGACGTGAACGGCGCCCACTCGCAACCAGTCGTCTCCGCGCCCGTCAGCGCCACCGAACGCGCGCGAACCGAGGGCGCGGTCGAGACGGACCCAGGTGTCGATCGGCACGGCGGCGTAGACACGTAGGCTGAGTCGACCAGCCCTCCTGGCCCGCGAGAACACCTCGAGATCGTCCCAGTCGCCAATGTGATGCACCGAGGTCACGCCGCGCACGGCCGCTTCACCGAGTGCGCGATCGAGGGCGCGGTCGCGCGCCGCCGGGGGCGGTGCCGGGATGGCCGCCTCGAGTCGCTGCATGGCGGTACCGGTCAGGATGCCCGTTAGGGTGAGGCCTGTCGCATCATCGCCGGCGGTGTGGGCGCCGGGGTCCCCGACGACAATACCGGCCTGCTCGAGTGCCACACTGTTGGCCAAACCTAGCTGCCGGTCTCGCTGCACGAGCCAGATCGGATGGTCCGGGCTGATCGCGTCGATCCAGTCACGGTGAGGCAGCGTGTCGTCCCAGAGGCGCTGGTCCCACTCGCGTCCGAGCAGCCACGTGCCAGTGGGGCGGTTGTTGGCCGCATCGGCAACCCGGGTGACGAACTGTCTGCGTGACCGGGCGGTCGCCAGGTTCACGGTGTCGGTTGGGTCCCCGAGGTCGAGCAGGTGGGTGTGGGTGTCGATGAACCCGGGGAGCACCAGACGCTGGCGCACATCAATCACTTCCGCATCGTCCGCCAGCAACTCGATGGCGTCGCTGGTGCCGACCGCGACAATTCGGCCGTCGGTCACCGCCAACGCGTCGACCCAGGGCCGGGCCGGGTCTCCCGTCCAGATACGGCCGTTGACGATCGCCAGGTTCACCGAAACCTGGATGACTTCGACCGGGTTGCCGCACGAGGCGAAGGTCAGGCAGACGGCAACGAGGCAGGCGACCCCGGCCTGTCGCGCGATTCCAGTCAGGCGTCGCGCCATGTGAGTGGTGGAAGACCTCGGGGCGGCGTCCGCCGGCGATCCTGTCAGTTGGCCGCGCTGGTTCCGGCGGTGTATTCCAGGAGCAGCCGGACTGGGGCGCTGCCGGCAAAGAGCGAGGGCACCGTCTCGCGGTCTGCGCCCGGCCGCAACGTTGCCGTCACCTCGATCTGGCTCCCGCTCGGGAGCACGCGGGGACCGTCTAGCCAGTAGCGTGTCGGCCAGCCTAGGTCCGGTTCGTGAATCTGGAGGAGCGGCTGCCGTGTGCCATCTGGAAGCACTCCCTCGATTTGCAGCTTGACCGCCTCGATTTCGATCTCCGGCAGCAAGCCCAGCAAGCTGACCTCCTGGTCGAGAGTATGGCTGAAGGCCAATTGACGCCCGTTCGGCTCGTCGGGCGAGCTCAGCACCGTGTGGGTGATCGCACTGACGTCGTCTTCGGTCAGATGCAGCCCCAACCTTGTCTGGTCCGTGAAATCTTGCCCCTCGGTAATCCACGTCTTCTTGTAAAGCACCCTGGCCACGATGTCTGCGCCGTCGGGAAGAGCATAGCCGACCGTGTCGAGCTTGACGGCGCTTTGTCCGGGCCACCACACCGCGATTGGCTGGGCGCTGTCGAACCCGGAGGCGAAACCGAGTCCGGCATCGGCGTCGTCGGCGGTCCGCGCCTGGCCCGATGTGTCGATGTAGACCGAGACATGACGCACAACTGCCCGGCTTCCCGGTATGACGTCCACACCGGTCACCCAGCGATCGCCTCCGACGTCGGTCGGCAGTACGAAGTAGCGGACAGTTTCGTTCGTGCTGGCGTCGATCGTGAACGGCTCAGGTGGTGTCAACTCCAGGGTGGGGGTGCCGAGCGTCCAATCGTCCGTCGGCGTCGGCGCGGTCGGGGTCTGATCCAGCGGCCCCTGCGGATAGCCGCCCGAGGACCACTCGAGGATCATGTCCATCTCGTGCGCCGGCAGAATATGCCCGTTTGCGAAGTCGCCGAAACCGTCTTCCGCCTTCCAGGGCGGCATCCGCAGGCCGAGCACTTCTTCACGAATCGATTGCGTCCACGGGAACGCTTCGTCGTAGGTCAGCAGAGACATCGGCGCCACGCCGCCCTCGACATGACACCCCCCGCATTGGCGCTGGAAGATCGGAAAGAGGTGCTCGTTATAGGTGAAACGGGACGCGATCGCGGTGTGACCGCTGGTGGTGCCGCCGAGCAGCATGACGCCCACGCCGATCGCACATCCGATGACCCATCCGGTGTGACGTTGCATCTCAACTCCCCGTGTCGGTTCACCCTGAGCTACCGCACCCGCGCCCGCATCATGGTGTGCCAGGTGTGCCAGGTGTGTCGTAGATCGTGCCGATGGTGACGACTGCTGTCCCGAAGACACCATACGCGCTATCGACGTCGTTCTTGTTGCCCAAGTCGCCATACCAGTCGAGCAGATAGGCGGCGCGCACGAGGTGCCGCACGGCAATCCGCACCTGGTTGCGGTCGCCCACCGGCAACTCCGACCCGTGATCTTGCAGCGCCAGAGCGAGCTCCTTGGCCTGCAGGGCGGGGATGAAGATTTCTGTGAACGCCCCGCGTCCGATCATCTCCGCGATCTGCTGGCTTCGCGAGACAATTTCGGTGGCGATCTGTCCGGCATCGGCCGGGATGTCCGGCAAGATCCGCTGCGCCAGGGGGACCGCCGCCGGCGCATCTCCTAGGGTGGACCCGGTGACGGCGCCGGGCGCATCCTCGACGGTGAGCTCGGCGAAGATGAAGTCGAACCGCTCGGCGGGGAAGTCCTCCTCAAAGATCACCTTGGCAGTCACCTCCGCCGGGACGCTCCCCTGCGGGATGAGGGCTTCGAGAAATGCTCCATCGGGGCTCGCGAACAGGTCGAACACCTCTACTTCGATAAACTCGTCGGTTTTCTCGTCGTAGGCTTCTTCGGTCACGGCTCGACCGGTCCAGGTGCTGATGTCGACCGGATCCCGGTAGTTGTCGGTTGCATACAACCTGAACACACCCGGTTCAGGGTACGTGCCCTCGATGTGATGGAAACTGTCTGGCGCCATGAAGACGGTGCCGCCGTGCTTCGGGCCGTGATCCATGTGCGCCCCGGCCGCTGCATCGACCACACCGCACGACAGCATGACCGCCCCGTAGAAAGGGTTGCGCACCGGGCCATCGCGTTGCACCCAGGACGCCCCGTTGTCATACATCGGGCAATACGCGCGAGCGAATCCCTGAGGCAGTTCCAACGAGACGAGCGATTCGGAGAGCGGCTTGAACCGCGCACGGAGCTCTTCGATGTCGCCTGCCTGGAGCGCGGCCTCAGCCAGCGTCAGCGTCTCGCCGTCGGTGATACGGGCGAACTCCTCGAGCTGGGTCCGTGCCTCCTTGAGATCGTCGGCCGCCAGCGCCTCCTGAATCTCGACGTACTCGGCCAGCTGCGCTTCCAGGTCGGCAGGCGCTTGGGCCGACGCAATCTGGGGGGCGTAACCGCTGGTCGCCAGCGCTATGACAATACTCAGTAGAAGGATTGGAACAGGCCTGTGCATTGCTTCACCGCTTCACCGTGGTGTCCATGTCGGCAACAGTAGCCGTGACACACGTGGAGCCACAGGTCGCCACTGCCAGGATCTGACTCTTCGCAAAAAAGTATACAACGTGCAAAATACGGGAAGCAATGAAACGGACGACAGGTGCCGGACATCCGGAAGCGGCCGAGTTCCTCGACGAGCTGCGTGTGGCCAGGCGATTGTCGCCAAACACGATCGTCGCCTACCAGCGGGACCTCGACCGTCTCGCAGGCTTTGCTGAAGGCCTGGACCGAGCATCGGATACGCTCGAACGCCACGACCTCGAGGCGTTCGTGCGCCAGCTGATGACGTCGGGTCTCTCACCGCGCTCGGTCGCGCGTATCGTTGCCTGCGTGCGCGGGTTTTATCGATTCCTCGTCAAGGAGGGGCATCTACCTGCCAGTCCGGCCGACGATCTTCGGGCACCGCGATCCTGGCCCGCGTTGCCGCGGTTTCTGTCGATTGATGAGGTCGAGCGGTTGCTGGCCCAGCCGGATGTCGGCAAGCCAGTCGGCCTCAGGGATCGGGCGTTGCTCGAGCTGCTCTACGCGACGGGGATGCGCGTCACTGAGCTGGTCACGCTCAAGACCGGAGATGTCAGTCTCGATGGCGGCTACCTCACCTGTCTGGGGAAGGGGGCGAAGGAGCGCGTCGTGCCGATCGGTCGGGTCGCCGTCAACTGGGTCGGGCGGTATCTCGCGTCTGCCCGCCCTGCCTTACTCAAGGGCCGCGAGGCCACCTGTCTCTTCGTCAATGCGCGCGGTGGGCGGAAGCTGAGCCGCGTCGGCTTCTGGAAGATCATCAAGAAGTACGGCCGCCAGATGGGGCTTGCCCAGGAGCTGAGCCCGCACGTGCTACGGCATTCGTTCGCCACGCATCTGCTCGAGCGTGGCGCCGACCTCCGGATGATTCAGACACTGCTCGGGCACGCCGATCTATCGACCACGCAAATCTACACCCACATCCTCGATGCTCGGCTCAAGGCCGTGTACGACGAGTTTCATCCGCGATCCTGAGGCGCGCGAGGGGCCGTGGCGCCATTGACCCGGTCACGAGCCTTTGTTATCGTTAGCGGATCTCTTGCTCTTCCGTGTGGACGTCAAGGGGCACTGACACCGGAGAGCAGTCGTGCAGGACACCGAAGCCGGTAACCGGTCGGCGCTCGAACGGCCGTGCTAGGTTCGGCCCACACCACGAGCTCGTTTTCACCTACGACAATTCGCGACAGCTGTAAGGAGCACGCCATGCGCCGTACCGGGCAATATCTCTTCACCTCGGAGTCTGTCACCGAAGGACATCCGGACAAGATCGCCGATCAGGTATCTGACGGCATTGTGGACGCCGTGCTCTCCGACGACCCGCGTGGGCGGGTCGCCTGTGAGACCCTGCTGACGACCGGTCTCGTGGTGATTGCCGGAGAGGTCACCACGACTGGCTCGACCGACTTCACCGAGGTCGTGCGCGAGACGATCCGAAACGTCGGATATACGCGGGCCAAGTATGGCTTCGATGCCGACACCTGTGCCGTGCTCTCGTCGATTCACGGGCAGTCTCCAGACATTGCCATGGGGGTGGACCCGGGTGGCGCCGGCGACCAGGGGCTGATGTTCGGGTACGCATGCTCGGAGACCGAGTCCCTGATGCCTCTGCCGATTACGCTCGCGCACGAGCTTTGTCGCGGCCTCTCGCGAGCCCGGCGTGACGGCGTCATCGACTATCTGCGCCCGGACGGCAAGTCGCAGGTCACGGTGCAGTATGACGGGGACACGCCGGTGCGTGTCGACGCGGTGGTGGTCTCCAGCCAGCACAGCGAGCACGTCAGCAACGAGCGTATCCGCGAAGACGTGATCACGCACATCATCAAGCGGACCGTGCCCGAGCACCTGCTTGATGACAAGACGCACATCTACGTCAACCCGACCGGGCGGTTTGTAACCGGCGGCCCGCATGGCGACGCTGGTGTAACCGGGCGAAAGATCATCGTCGACACTTACGGCGGGGCCGCGCCGCACGGCGGCGGCGCCTTCTCTGGCAAGGACCCCACGAAAGTCGACCGGTCGGCGAGCTATATGGCGCGCTATGTTGCCAAGAACTGCGTGGCGGCCGGTCTGGCCGACCGCGTGCAGGTGCAGCTGGCCTACGCCATCGGTGTCGCCGACCCGGTCTCGGTGCTGGTTGAAACCTTCGGCACCGCGAAGGTGGGCGAGGAGCGGATTGGCACTCTTGTCCGTGAGCACTTCGAGCTGACCCCAAAGGGCATCATCGAGACGCTGGATCTACGCCGACCGATCTACCGACAGACTGCGGCGTTCGGTCACTTCGGTCGGTCCGAACCTGAGATCACCTGGGAGCACACCGACAAGGCAGACGCCCTGCGCGTCGCGGCGGGTCTGTAGCTCGCGTAGCGCCGGACAACTGTCTTCGGCACACGAAGCCGGTTGTCGTGGTCGCTTTGTGTCGGTATAAGAATAGGGCATACGACCTATTCTTTCCACATCCACTGCCGTGCGGAGCCTGCACGTCCTCACTCGCTCAAGGCAAACCCTCAGCCCGGCCAAGGCGCACGTCTCTCAGGTAGGAGCGGACCGGTGATGGTATCAAGTACGAACGGCGAGCAGCAGGTAGACCGCTGACCCGCCGAAGAGCACGTTGGGGGCCCAGGCCGCAAGCAGAGGAGTGAGCAAGCCGGCGCTACCGATGGCAGCGAAGATACTGATGACTATCCAGTAGGATATCGCCAGCACGATCCCGATGCCGACGCCATACATTGCACCGTGGCGACCGGTGGTCACCGCAAAGGGTACGGCGATCAAGGTGAGAATGAGCGTGACGAAAGGGAAGGAGAGCTTTCGCTCGAGCGAGACCTGCAGCGCGACTACGTCAACACCGCTAGCTTGGAGCTCGTTGATGTGGAGCTCCAGTTCCTGGTAGCTCATGCGTTCGGAATCTGGACGCTCGGTGGCAAAGTAGTCGGGTGGCTCGATTGCGAGCTCGCTCTGGTCGGCCGTCTCGAAGGCATCAGCCTCCTCGCCTTCATCGAATCTCCGAATCCAGACATCGCTCGCTTGCCAGCCTTCGTCGAACACCGCCTGGTTGGCGTATGCGCGCTCGGCAAGCTTCCAGTCGTCCTGGGCAAACCGGTAGGTGGTCAGCCCGTGCAACTCCTCCTTGTCAGGGTCGAAGTGGAGATAGTTATAGATATCCCCATCCGAGCTCATGACCCATTTCCTGTTCAGGATGTCGAACGTCTGTGGTGTGACTCCGCGGATTACGTCCCGAATGGATTCCGCGCGCCGGTTCGCATCCGCCAGAAAGCTCTCGCCCATGGCGAACAGCAGACCGCTCCAGACCAGCGAGAAGAGAAGCAGCGGTAGGGAAGCCCGATAGAGGCTGATACCGCACGCCTTCATCACCGTGAGCTCGCTGCTCTTGGTCAGGAGACCGACCGTCACCAGGGTCGCCACGAGCGCGGAGATCGGCAGCACGAAGTACACGAACTGCGGCGTGGCGAACCAGAAATATTCGAAGATGGTCCGCACGGTCGTCTCGCCCTTGAAAAGCTTGTCCGAGAGGTCGACAAAAGTCGAGATATAGAAGATGCCGAGCAGCCCCACGAACGAGAGCATCACGATCTTCAAATATTGCTTGCCGACGTAGCGGTCCAGCAGGCTCAGCAAGCTCATACCCGAGCCGACGGCCACGCCCGTGTCTTGTACAGCGATCGTCGCCGGCGTGTGGACAGGCTCCGTCCCATCCACCGGCAGCGACTTGGCGCCGCGACGCGGCAGAATGGTGAACCCGAGAGAGAGTCGTCGCCCTGCCGAGCGGGCACGCCAGACGAGCAGAGCCACGCCACCGGCGAACAGGATGATGTTGGGCAGCCACAACGCCAGGTGCGGCGAAATGACTGCGCCTTTGGCCATCCCTTCGGCGCTGTACATGATGATGTAGTAGGCGAAGATGACACCGATCCCCAGGGCGAAGCTGGCAAGCTTGCCGTCCTTGCGACTCGTCACACCGAGCCCTAGACCGATTAGCACGAAGACGAGGCAGGCCACCGGTAACGAGAACTTCCGGTGAATCCACATGATCTCGTTGTGCGGCGACAAATCCTGCGTCCGTATCTCCGCCACCCGGGCCTGCAGCTCCGGAATCGTCATTTCGGCCAGGTCGCGACTGGGTCCACCGTCGGGGAATATCGTCTCCGGGTCGAGACGAATGATGCTCTCTCTGAACGTTTCCACGTCGTAAACGGCGGGGTCCTCCTGGTCGACGCGATGCATGCTGCCAGAGGTCAGGATGACATGCACCTGCCGCTCTTCTTGGTTGAGCACCACACGGCCCTTTTCGGCTATGTAGACCAGAGGCTGAGCCGCATCCCGGCTGTCGGCGAGGAAGACGTCCATCCAGCCGGTGCCTTGAACGTCGACATCGCCCACATACAGCACCAGACCAGGGAAACCCTGATGAAAGACGCGGGGTTTGACCTGGTCATCGGTCTGGGTCGCCAGCGTGCGGAAGGTGATTTCGCGGAATGCCTGGTTCGCGTCGGGTAATGCCACAACCAGGGTGTAGCAGGTCGCAGCGGCCGCGATGACGCCCAGCACGGCGACCGGCCAGAGCATGCGGTAGATACTGATGCCACAGGCTTGCAACGCCACGGTTTCGCGGTCGCCAGACATCCTTCCGAGTCCCATCAGGAGACCGATGAGGACCGCCATGGGGATGGTGACGCCCAGTCCCTGGGGAATGAGCGTCACCATCAGCTGGACGATCGTCCAGGCATCCACACCCTTTGTCATGAGTACCTGCGCGTATTGCATGATCGGCGGGATCATGAGCACGAAGGTAAACAACAGAAGACTGAGAAACACCATCGGAAGTGCCTCTCTCAGAATGTAGCGGTCGATGATGCGCAGCATTGCAGTCTCTGAATCTTATCACCCTGATGTATCGGCTCGAGAGTGGGGAAGGGGTGCCCCTTCCCCGCCGGTGCAGAAAGACGGAAGCGCACTCTTCGAAAGATGCGCCAGAGTTCGGCTTGAATAGGGTCTCGCGCCCAGCTGGCTCGACGTCAGATGTCGAATGTGGCGGGCGAGCTGGACCCGTAGCTCGGCTGTGTCGACATTCGTGGGCACGGCTAACGCCGTGCCTCGAAGGCCTAAAGGCCTGCGCCACAGAACCAACCCAGATGAGCACTGGGTTTGGAGGTCTTGAACAGACTCGATTCACCCGGGTCCGCTGTTCGCAGAGCGAACCGAACAGCGCCACGCCGCCTGGCTGGTGTCCCTCGCCTTACGGCACAGCGTTGCTATTTGCACCGATGTTCGCTGCAACCTCGAACCGTTCTTGATGGAGAGTGGCGGGGAAATCCAAACGCCACGCGACCCCTTGATCAGACTCAAGAAATTCTGCCTCCGCGGTCCTAAGTCCCTTGTATTTCTTGCGTCTGATAAGGGGTGTTATGTTAACTTATGACTCGGGTCGCCCAAGCCAAGCCCAGAAACGCCAGGATGCGCCCCTATCCTACGAATGCTTGGGCTTGCGCAGTGCGCTCGCGCAAAGGTGTCCACGCTGTCTGCGGTTGATTGTGGGAACTGCGCGGGCCGCTACGCTGGCCTGACGAGCGTCTCCGTCAAGGAGCCCGGAGCGGTGTCAGTCGGCCTGCTTCAGCTCTTCGATGATCTCGGTCAGTGCGGTGATGATTTCGTCGCGGTCGACGCGCGACTTGCGGAACTTCAGACTGAGGTTGAATGTCTTCGCAGGTGGAACGTACTTGAAGGTGAACGCCTTCGGCCGGCCTGGCTTCGCCTTCGCAGTTGCAGCTCTCGCCTTTTCTCGTGTCGTCGGGCCAGCTCCCCTGGATAGCTGCTCGACGAGGGCGATCATTTTCTTCTTGTCGCCCTGCCTAACAACCTGGAGAAGCAGCGACTTGGGCGTAATGTCGGCCAGCCGACAAAGATCTCGAACCTCGGATGGCATCGCGTTGAGGCTGAGCGACTCGGTCACCGAGGTTCTCGACTTCCCAAGCCGGCGGGCCAGCTCCTCGTGCTTGAAGCCGTGGTCCTGGACAAGGGTGTGCAGTGCCTCCGCTTCTTCAAACGGGCTCAGGTCCTTTCGCTGCAAATTCTCTACTAGCGCGATCTCGATCAGCTCGGCGTTATCGACGTCACGGATGACCACCGGAACTTCCCGTAGCTCAACCCGGGCGGCCGCTTGATAGCGTCGCTCTCCCGCCACGATCTGGAACCGGCCTCGGCGCTGTCTGACGATGAGCGGTTCGATGATGCCCTTCTCGGCGATCGACGCCATCAGCTCCGAGAGGTCGCCCATCACCTGTCTGGGTTGGTCCGGATTCGGGTCGACCTGGTCAATCGGGACCATGCGTCCAATCGGTGTCCCTGAAGAAGCGGCCAGTGCCTCGACATAGTGCTCGTCGTGGCGCATCGTCACAGCGGTCGGGAGTCCTCGCCTAGGCACGGTCCATCACCTCCTCGCACAGGCTGTAGTAATCAGAAGCCCCTCTTGAGTCCGGCGCGAATGAGAAGATCGACTCGCGATACGCCGGGCTCTCTTCGAGGCGCACGTTCTTGGAAATGACGGTCCTGAAGACCTTCGGGCCGAAGACCTTGTTGATCTGTTTCTGAATGTCTCGGCCAAGAGAGGTGCGCTTGTCGAGCATCGTGATCAGGACACCAAGGATTTCCAGTTTCGGATTCGCTCGTGTCCGGACCTTTTCGATTGTCTCGAGCAGGTCGTCGGTGCCTTCGAGCGCAAAATATGACGACTGAATCGGAATCAATAGATGGCTCGCGGCAACCAGCGCATTGACCGTTAGCAGCCCGAGTGTCGGAGGGCAGTCGATGACGACGTAGGGAAATCGTTTTGCCAGCGGTGCGAGCAGATCCTTGAGCCTGAAGTGCGCGTCGAGCTCGCCAACGAGTCGAGCCTCGAGTTTCGCCAGCGAGATGCGGGCAGGCGCCACAGACAAGTTTTCCTGCTGCTCCGCCGGCACGATCACATCAGCCAAGGCGCAGTCCCGATTGGCAAATGCATCATAGACGGACACCGAGATGAGCTCACGCGACACAAACGACAGCGTGCTGTTCCCTTGCGGATCGAGATCGATCAGCAGCGTCTGTTTGCCACGGAGTGACAGCGCCGCTGCCAGGTTGATCGCCGTGGTCGTCTTTCCGACCCCGCCCTTCTGATTGGCGATCGCGACGATCATCTTGAACGGCACGGGCGACGTGGTTTCCTTGGGTTGCTCTGAGCGGAGGATCAGTACGAGGAATTATTGTAGGAAAGGGCCACGCGAAGTGTCAAGTCCTGGGCAGCGGCTACATCTTGTATTTGCCCAGTTCCTCGGGGTCGAGGGCCTCGAGCCATTTTTGCAGCCGTTCCGAATCGCCCTTGTCTGGCTGTATATCCAGCGATTTCGCATTCTCGATGACCGTGTCCTCTGCGAAGATTGGCGCCTTGACCCGTAGCGCCAGCGCGATGGCGTCACTGGGTCGTGCATCGATGGCCACCAGCTCGTCCCCCACCCGGAGATGAATAACGGCGTAAAACGTATTCTCCTTGAGGTCGCTGACCACGATCTTCTGCACGTCTCCTTTGAGGTCGTGAATGACATTCCGCAGCAGGTCATGTGTCATCGGTCTCTGCATCGGAACGTTCTCGATCTGCAGGGCGATCGCGTTGGCCTCGAAGATGCCGACCCAGATTGGCAAGACTCGCTGTCCCTCGCTGTCGTGCAGGATGACGATCGGCATGTTGGTGATCGGATCGACCATCAACCCTTTGATTGTCATCTCGATCAGCATCGTCAGTTCCTTTCACCGGCAACCGGCGGGCGGTCCCGGCCGAACTGAAACGTGGCCGCTTGGTCCCCAATCGCCGTCGCCGTATCCACCAGCTCGCCTCGCAGACTGAACGGTCCGCTTTGGGAAATGCGGACGCGCATGAGCTGTCCGAGTAGCTCCCTGGGCGCGTTGAAATTCACGACGGTGTTTCCGGAGGTCCGTCCGGCGAGCTCCCACGCGCGCTTCCGACTCGTCGAATCGACCAGCACTTCCACGACGCTGCCAACGCGTCTGCGATGAAGCTCGTCCTGGATCCCCTTTTGCAGCTCTTGCAACGCGACGATTCGTTTGGTCTTTTCGGTGGGCGGCACATCGTCGGCTTGCTGCTTCGAGGCCAGCGTGTTCGGTCTCTCCGAGTATTTGAATGAAAACATGCTGTCATAGCGGACAGTCCTGGTCAGGCTGATCGTGTCCTCGAATTCGTCCGGTGTCTCTCCGGGGAACCCGACGATCATATCGGTCGATAGCGCGATGTTCGGCATCGCCGCTCTCAGGCGGTCGACCAGATTCAGATAGTCCTCGCGGGTGTGGCGGCGTCGCATGCGGGTCAACACAGTAGTCGAACCGGATTGGACCGGCAGATGCAGGTGCCGGCAGACCTTGGGCAGGGCCCGCATGGCGGCGATCATCCGATCGGTGACGTGTCGCGGGTGCGGGCTCGCAAAACGAATTCGCTCCACCCCTGGGACGTCGTGCACCAGCTCGAGCAACTGGGCGAAGTCGCAGTCCGCACGGTCGGGTGCGACATAGTGGTTGACGATCTGTCCGAGGAGGTGAATCTCGCGATGACCCTCGGCGGCGGCAAGGCGAACCTCTTCGACGATCTCTGCAGCCGGTCGCATTCGCTCGTGCCCGCGTGTGAAAGGGACGACGCAGAACGCGCAGAAGTCATTACACCCCTCGATGATCGTGACCGAAGCCTTGACCGGGTCGGACCGGCGCGCGACCCCGAGCGGAAAGGAGACGTTGTCATAGGGATTGATGTCGACCCGCTCCGGGCGGTCCCGGGCTAGCTGGTCCACCATCGCGGGCAAACGGGTCAGGGCCTGTGTTCCGACAACGAGATCGACTCGGCGCCCCCGTTCGAGCAACGCACGTCCTTCCTGCTGAGCCACACAGCCGGTCACCGCGACGATAGGTCGCTTGCCTGAGCCGTCGACTGGCACCATCCCCAGTTCGGTGTAGAGGCGCTCCTCGGCTCGCTCGCGGACACTGCAGGTGTTGATGACCACGAGGTCGGCATCGTCGGCGTCCGCAGCCGGCTCGTAACCCGCCTGATCGAGCAGGCCGGACAGGCGCTCCGAGTCGTGAACATTCATCTGACAGCCGAAGGTGTCGATGAAGTATTTCCTGGCCACGATGCTACTTTCGCCTTTCGCTTTCGCCTTTCGCCCCTGCGGTAACCTTCGCTTTTTCTTTGTCTGTCGAAGTCAGGAGCTCGCGCGCGCTCTCGAGCACATTGCTCGAGACACGTGTGCCGGTCATCATCCTCGCGATCTCCGATGCCCGGCTCTCGTCGGCCAACCGCTCCACAGCGGTCGCCGTCCGCCCGTCGCGAACGGTCTTGGTGACGCGATGGTGACTCGTTCCATAGATGGCGATCTGAGGCAGGTGGGTCACACAGAGCACCTGATAGCGGTCAGCGAGCGTTCGTAGCTTCGCGCCAACACGCTCGGCCGCCTCTCCCCCGATGCCGGCATCGACCTCGTCGAAGACCAGCGTCCTGCCCGACGAGTCTGCCGGCGTAACAGCAGTTCTCAGTGCCAGCATCACGCGCGACAGCTCTCCCCCGGAGGCGATCCGGGCCAGCGGCCTAACGTCCTCACCGGGGTTGGCGGAGAAGTAGAACTCTCCCTGGTCGATGCCTCGGTCGGTCCACCGCTCCTCCGCGTCTGCGACAGGCGCCGACTCGTCGAACACCACCTCGAACCGCGCGCGCTCCATGGCCAGGTCGCCCAGGCCACGCTCGAGAGCTCGCGCCAGCTTCGTGGCGTGGGCTTGTCGCTGCTCGGAGAGCACGGTGGCGATATCGAGATAGGCATCGCGGGCCGCTGCGACCTGCTCGACCAGTTCCGCCTCACGCTCCGTGCCGCCCGTCAGCTCCGCTTCCTCGTCGCGCAATTGGTCGCGCCGGCTGATGACATCGGCAATCGTGGGGCCGTAGCGTCGCTTCAGCCGATCGAGCCTGGCGAGGCGATCCTCGACCGCCTGTAGACGCTCCGGCGAGGCGTCGACGCCACTCGCATAGGGGCGCAGGGCGTACACCAACTCCTCGAGTTGCGATGCGATGGCGTCCCGAGCATCAAGATGCGGCGTAAAAGCGGGGTCGAGCGCTGCGAGCTCACCCACATGCTTCCATACCCGGTCGAGCGTGCCCAGCGCCGCGCCGTCTCCGTCGTAGAGGGCGGCGTAGCTCTCGCTCGCCAGTCGATGTAGATGGTCGGCGTTGGCCAGAATCTGCTGCTGGGCAGCCAGGGCGTCGTCCTCGCCTTCCGACGGGTCCGCGTCTTCGATGTCGCGCAGTTGAAGGGCCACCGTTTCAGCCCGCTCGTCGCGGCTCGCCATCCGCTCCCTGAGGCGCTCCAGATCCGAGGCAACCTGGCGCCAGGTACCAAATCGGTCGCGCACATCCCCACGCATGGCGCCGAGCGTCGCGTATCGGTCCAACAGTTCGAGGTGGCTTGCCGGATCGAGCAACGCCTGGTGCTCGTGCTGACCGTGTAGGTCGAGTAGCTCGGCGCCCAGCTGCCGCAGTGTGCTCGTCGACACGAGGCGATTGTCGACGAATGCCCGGCTGCGACCTTGCGCGGAGACCTCCCGGCGGAGCACCCGCTCGCGTCCGTCTGGAGTCTCGGCTGCCGCCTCGACGACCGCTTTGTGCGCACCGGTACGAACGAGATCAGACGACGCGCGTCCTCCACGCAGCAGACCCAGAGCACCAACCACTATCGACTTTCCGGCGCCGGTTTCTCCCGTCAGAACATTCAGGCCGGGGTCGAGCTCGATCTCGAGGTGGTCGATAACGGCAAGGTCTCGGATGCTGAGAAAGCGGATCATCGGCCAAAGCGGACCATCGGAAAGGACCTTCGCGCGACGGTCCGACCCTGTCGACCTATGTTCGAGGTGGACCGAGAAGTGCCATCGTATCATATATTTGACAGCTGTTCGGTGCCGTGCTACTCTTCCCCGTCGGCGCTTTCCCAGCGGCGCGCTTAGTAGTAAACGGAGGGTTCGTGCGTACCTTTGGTTACTACGCCATCGCCCTGCAGTCGCAGGCGCTTGGCGCGTCGGGAGAAGGTGTGGGTGGAGACGTCCTGGCATTGGTTGCGGCCGCGTCGCCGCTTCAAAAGGGAGTCCTCCTCATCCTCGCTCTCTTTTCAATCTCTTCGTGGGGCGTTGTCTTCCTCAAGCTGTGGCAGTTCCGCCGACTCGAGCAACAGACGTCGAGTTTTCTCGATATCTTCAGACGCAGCACGAAGTTTTCCGAGGTGCAGCCGGTCTGCCGATCGCTGACTCACAGTCCGCTGGTCGGTGTGTTCCAGGCCGGATACGCCGAGCTCAACACACAGCTGCGTCAGGGGGATGCGGCGCCGGACTCAGCCGGACGACCATCCACCGCCATCGGTCGTCCAACATTACGAAGCTTCGACGCGCTGGATCGGGCGCTGCTTCGAGCGGCCGCCGTGGAGATCAACAAGTTGGAGCAACGGGTGCACCTGCTCGCGACGACCGCGAGCATCACGCCGTTCATCGGGCTGTTCGGCACCGTGATGGGCATCATGGCCGCATTCACTGGCATTGCCGAGACTGGATCGACGAATCTGGGTATCGTGGCGCAGCCCATTGCCGAAGCGCTCATCGCGACGGCGGCCGGTCTGGCGGCGGCGATTCCGGCCGTGTACTTCTACAATTACCTGACGCACAAGGTGAAGATCTACATGTCGACGATGGAGGACTTTTCGATGGAGTTTCTGAACATCGCCGAACGGAACTTTACCTAGCGACGGGGACGTCTACCAGAGAAACGGGTCGGGTATGCCCAAGATTCAGGAACATGGCGCGGGAGGGACGCACGGAGGACGGCGCGGTCGGATGCCGCGGCACGCGTCGACGTCGCTGTCCGAGATCAACGTCGTGCCACTGGTCGACGTCATGCTCGTGCTGTTGATTATCTTCATGGTCGCGGCGCCGATGATGCAGCGTGGGCTCGACGTGACTCTGCCGGTCGCGCGCCGTGCGGAGCAGATCACCGCCGAGCGCCTCTTCGTGACAATCCCGGTGTCGTTTCGCGACGACCGCATCGTTCAGGTCGGCGACGATCAGGTGCGGGTGGAGCTTCTGGTCGAACGGATGCGGGAAGAACTGGTCGACCAAGCCGACAAGGAAGTGTTCGTGCGTGGTGATGAGGCGATCACCTACCAGGAGTTGATGACGGTCCTCGATGAGTTGTTGGAGGGCGGCATATCAAACATCGGTCTCGTGAGCGCCGACCTTCCGCTCGAGCGCTGAGATGAAGTCGACCACCGACATCCTCCGTGAGCGTGCTGCGGATGACGACAGCCCAGCGCGAACCTACGCCATCTCGCTGGCCGGGCACGTGGTCGTCATCGCTGCCATCATGTTCTGGCCCGCCGGGTTCCTCTCTAGTCCGAGCAACGAAGTGATGGCGGACGTCATGACCATCAGTCTGGGCGGACCGGCCGGTCCGAGTCAGGGCGGGCAGACGGCGCTGGCATCGCGACCTGTACAGGAGTTGCTGCCGCTCATCGAGGCAAGCGAACCCCAATGGGTGCAGCCGCCCGCTCCGGCGCCGCCCGACATGACCATCCCCACGCCCGACGCGCCGCGACGGCCGGAGGCCGACGTGCCTGTGGAGTCGGCGCCGGACGAGGCCAGGGGACGCACGCCGACCCGCGGACCGGAATTGCGCCCGGAGGGGAACGCCCTAGCGGAAACCGGTGCCCGGGGCGAAGGGCTGGGGTTGTCGGCTGGCGGGCTCGGGTCGGGCGGACTTCTCGAGGTCGGCAACTTCTGCTGCCCCGAGTATCTCGGTACGATGATCGAGCTGATACGACAACGGTGGAACCAACGGCAGGCGGTTCCCGGCGAAGTGATGATGAAGTTCACGATTCAGCGAGATGGCTCGATCACCGACATCGAGCGCGAGACCACGAGTGGTTATCTGGCACTCGACCAGAGCGCCCAGCGCGCGCTGCTGTTGACGAGTAGTCTGCCGCCGCTACCAACCCGCTTTTCGGAAGACCACCTGATCGTCCATCTCAAGTTTGAATACCATCCATAAGCCAGAAGCACATGATGACCTCCATCTCACGTTATACGCACGTGGCGGCCAGCGTCGCCGGTCTGGCGGTCCTGCTGGCGACCACGGGTCAGGCGCAACAGCCTCCTGAACGTGACCAGACGCGTCAACCCGACGAGCTCGAATTGATCATCGGCGACCGGATCGGCACCCAGCCCAGCTTCGCGGTGCCCGACTGTTTGGCCCTCACACCGGACGAGTCGACCGCCGAAGCGGCCCGCACCATCGCCCAGGTGCTCTGGGACGATCTGGATTTCGAACGCGAAATTCGGATGATTCCGCGAGACGTCTATCGCACGATCCCGGTCGCCCGCTCGCTGATCGATCTCCCGTTCGACCGCTGGCGTGAGCTGGGGGCCGATGGCGTGATCAGCTGTACCGTCGAGGCGACGAGTGAGACCCAGATGGAGATCACCGTCCGGCTGTTTTCCATCCGCTCGCTCGAGTGGGCCTTCGGCGTGCAATATGAAGGGTCGAACCGCAACCCGAGGCTCTACGCGCATCAACTGTCGGATGAAATCCATCGGCACCAGCGTGGCCTGGAAGGTGTTGCCCGGACTCGCATCGCGTTCGTGAGCGATCGGGACAGCGAATCGGTGCTTGGCTTGGTCGAGAACCGGCAAGTGAAGGAGATTTACATCGCCGACTACGACGGTGCCAATACCAAGCGCGTCACGGTGTCTCGTGTCCTCAACACCACGCCGGCCTGGTCGCCAGACGGACGGTCCATCGGGTATACCTCCTGGCTCACCGGGTTCCCTGATGTCGTCGTGTCCCATCTCTACGAAGGGCGGATGACCCGACCGGCCGAGGGCAACATTGAGGATCACAACTTCCTGCCGGCGTTCTCGCCCGACGGGAGCCGGATCGCGTTCATGTCGAACCGGAACGGGAACAACGACATCTACGTCGCCAACGTCGATGGCACCGGCGATGTTGTTCAGATCACGAACCATCCGGCAATTGACTTCAGCCCGACCTGGTCCCCGAACGGACAGCAGATAGCCTTCGGCTCGGACCGCACCGGCTCGCCACAGATATACGTCGTAGGCGCCGACGGCACTGGGACACGGCGTCTGACTTACGAGACCTACTGCGACCGGCCGACCTGGTCGCCGGCGCCGTTCAACGAAATCGCCTTCTCGTCGAAGACTGGACCGGGACACGACATCAAGGTGATCGATCTCGCCACCGGCGATGTGCGCCAGCTGACCTTCGGACTCGGGTCAAACGAGAGTCCCAGTTATTCGCCCAACGGCCGGCACGTCGCGTTCAGCTCGACGCGCGGCAGCGGGCTGAAACAGATCTTCACGATCGGTCGCGATGGCAACGGGCTCCACCAAGTAACGTACACCGGCAACAACGAGATGCCGAGCTGGTCACGGTGACGCACGCATGAGGTCGCCCGCTCACGCCAAACCACGAGAGGAACTGGGGATGCGAGTTCGAGTCACGACGCATGGGATCGGGTACGTCGCACTGCTGCCGCTGACGTTGTGGCTGAATGCAGCCTGCGTGCGGCAACCGGCGCCTGTCACGCCGGAGACGTCTCCGCCCCCGCCGGCCTCGACGAGTACCACACCCCCGCCGGCAGCGACTCCTCCCCCGCCAGCGCCGCCACCAGTCGTGCCGACAGAGCTGTCTCCGGATGACGAATTCGCGTCACGCTCGCTCGAAGAGATCAACCGGGAATCGCCGCTCGAACCGGCTTACTTCCTGCTCGACAGTGCCGAGCTCGACGAGCGCGCACGGCGGGTGCTCGAGGCGAACGCCGAACTCTTGCAACGCTATCCGACCTGGGTGGTGACCATCGAGGGACACTGCGACGAACGTGGCACGCCTGAATACAACCTGGGACTGGGCGAACGGCGGGCGCTGGCCGCGCAGCAGTACTTCATCGAGCTTGGATTCGACGCGGCCCGGCTGCGGACGGTCAGCTACGGGAAGGAGTTTCCGTTCGACCCCGGACACGACGACGCCGCGTGGGCGACGAACCGGCGAGCGCACTTCGTGATCACGTCGAAGTAGCGAGGCTCACCCTTGGCGCGGTAGGATAGAACGTGCCAGCAAGCTGAGTGTCCCGTGTCGGGACACCAGACAGAGGAAAGTTCATGAGACGGCTGCTTGTTTCGCTCGTGCTCGGTTGGGCATGTGCGCTGTTCGTGGTTACCCCGGTTCGTGGAGCCGATCGCGAGCATCAACAGATGATGGCGGACATCCGCATGCTACAAGAGCAGACGGTGCGTCTGAATCTGATGCTGGGCTCGCTCGACGAGACCCTGCAGACGCTGCTGACGAAGCTCGACATGCAGGCCGCCGACACCCGACGGGCTTTTGCGGACCAGAAGCTCATTGTGGACAACGTGACCGGGGGCGTCCGGGTCGTGCGCGAGAAGGTCGATGAGACAAATGTGCGCGTCTCGTCGCTGGCGCAGGAAGTCGAGGCCTTGCGACTGGCGATTCCTCCGATGACGATGCCGGTGACGCAGCTGGCCGTGGACCCGGAGACGGGTCTGCCAACCGTCTCGTCGCCGGTCCCGGCGCCCAGCGCCGCCGTCGCCCCTGTCAACCCCGGCGTGCCGCCGCAGCGGATGTACGACACCGCTTGGGCCGACTACACCACCGGCCAGTGGGCGCTCTCGATTCAAGGCTTCGAGGCTTATATCAGCACGTTCCCTCGGTCCGAGCTGGCTGACGACGCCCAGTTCTTCATCGGTGAGAATCACTACGCGAACGGCAAGTTCCGCGAGGCGGCCGACGCATACGAGCAGGTAGTGCTCGGGTACCCGGACGGCGACATCGTTGCCGAGGCGCTCTACAAGCGCGGTCTGGCGCTCCAGGGGCTGGGCGAACCAGAGCTCGCCCGGCAGGCGTTTGAGCGGGTGGTGCAGAACTATCCGGACGACAACATGGCGAATCTCGCCCAGCAGGCGCTCGATCGGCTCGATCAGGCACAACAGTAGACGCAGGCGCCGGGATAGACATCGTCGGTGCACAACCAGGAAACAGCATGGGAACGGTCAATAAGGTCATTATCGTCGGCAACCTAGGGCGGGATGCGGAGATCCGCCGCACGCAAGGTGGCACGGCGGTCAGCACGCTCAGCCTCGCAACGACTGAGTCATGGACCGACAAGTCGTCTGGCGAGCGGCAGGAGCGTACCGAGTGGCACCGTGTCGTGCTCTGGGGCAAGACGGCCGAGTCGCTCGAGCCGTATCTGCTCAAGGGGCGTCAGGTCTACGTCGAGGGAAAGCTCCAGACCCGCAAGTGGCAGGACCGAGACGGAAACGAAAAGTACACTACTGAGATCCGGTCGGATCGCATCGTGTTGCTCGGCGGTCGTGGTGGCGGTGGGGGCTCGGAAGGCGGCGACTACGGTTCGCGCGAGTCGTCTGCAACTTCAGGCGCGGCGGCGTCAGGTCCACCCGAGCTCACCGAGGACGACATCCCCTTCTGAGGTCGGCGAGCGAGGCGAACGCCTGGCGGCGTTGCTTCCTCGGTCACATGCGGCCAGCATGCTCCCTCGTTGCGCCTTGCCAGACGCCCGCCTCGCCCGGCGACCTTGAATCCGCACGGCCTGTCCCCGGCGTTGCTTCCTCGGTCACATGCGGCCAGCATGCTTCCTCGTTGCGCCTTGCTAGACGTCCGTCTTGGCCGGCGACCTTGGGTCTGACGCGTCTATTCGACTGCGATGTCGCGATGTTTCATCCGCCATCGTACGCCGGATATGCTGGCGAGCCTGGTCTTCAATTGCTCGACCACCGCGACCGAGCGGTGACGTCCGCCGGTGCAGCCAATTCCGATGGTCAGGTAGCTCTTCCCTTCGGTGGTGTATTTCGGAACCAGGAACTTGAGCAATTCGGTCGTCATCTGCAGAAAGGGCCCGGTGGCGTCAGCCGCCACGACATAATCTCGCACTGCCGGGTCTTTGCCGGTGAGCGCGCGCAACCCGGTCACGAAATACGGGTTGGGCAGAAAGCGCACGTCGAAGAGCAGGTCCGATTCTGCGGGGATGCCGTACTTGTAGCCGAAGCTCAACAGCGTCACCGTCAGTCGCGTCTGCTTACCGTCGGCCTGCGAGAGCTCACGGAACGCACGACGCAGCTCGTGCACGGTGAGGTCCGACGTATCGAGCACCCGGTCCGCCATCTTCTTGATGCGGCGGAGCCGGGTCCGTTCGGCCAGAATCCCTTCGATGACCGACCCGGTCGGTGCCAGCGGATGAGGTCGACGGGTCTCGCTGAACCGTCGCAGTAACGCCGCATCCGACGCTTCCAAGAAGATCAGCGACGTCCCAAGATTTCGTCGTGCCCGCAGTGACTTGAGAACAGCTGAGAAATGGTCGAGAAATGACCTGTCGCGGGCATCGACCACGACGGCGACCGCATCGTAGGTGGCGCCCTTTCCCAATGTCAGGTCCGCCAAGGTCGGGATCAGGACAGTGGGAAGATTGTCGACACAGAGGTAGCCGAGATCCTCCAGCGCCCGGATGGCCGCTGACTTGCCGGCACCGGACAGCCCGGTGACTACCACGAACCGAGCCACGCGCTTCTGGTTCGATGTCTCCGAACGTCCGGCTGCCATCAGGGTCGCTTACAACCCTCTCTTGTCTATCGGCGTCAACCGGCGCTGGGCTCGCCGTCGCCATTGGGTCCGATATCGGGCACGAGGTCCGCTGGCGGTTCGGACTCACGCCGGCGCCCCTGCCACTTCCCCTTCAGCGTGTGTGCTTGGCGCATGACCTTCTCGACAGCGCCTCCGACCGCGGACGGCCAACTTGGCCCTTCCGCCAGCCCGTGGAGACGATGGTCTCCCCGCGCGTGCACCACGAGCTCCGACACACAGAGTTGGTGCTCGGAGCCCAGTACCACGTTTGCCGACACGATGGCATCACCGAGCAGGCGTTCGAGAGGGAGGAGCCGTCGGTGAATCAGCTCGCGCAACTCGCTGGTGACCTCCATCTGCTTCCCCGTCACCGTACACTCCATGCGTTCTGTGCCTCCATCTTGTGCCGCATGCAGGGCGGCGTTGCGAGCGCCTCTTGTAGTCAGGTCGCGTTCAGGATCCGGCCGTCAGCTAAAACAGCACCTTCCGCTGCGTCGACGTCGGAATCCTGAGCTCTTCCCGATACTTCGCGATCGTGCGACGGGCGAGCACCAAGCCTTCATCCTGGAGGATCCGCACGATGCGAGAGTCGCTCAGCGGCTTCTCGGAGTCCTCCTCTTCGATAATCTTGCGGATGCGTTGTTTGATCGTGACCGAGGAGACACTCTCGCCATACGCGCTGTTGATGCCACTGTGGAAGAAGTACTTCATCTCGAACACCCCTTGCGGGGTGTGCATGTACTTGTTGTTGACCACGCGGCTGACAGTGGACTCGTGCATGCCGATGTCGTTAGCGACATCGCGCAGCACGAGCGGACGGAGATGTTCGATGCCGTGGTCGAGGAACTCCGTCTGGAACGCGATGATGCTGGTGACCACTTTGTGGATCGTCTTCTGCCGCTGGTCGACTGATTTAATGAGCCACAGAGCCGAGCGAAATTTCTCCTTCACATACGCTCTGGTCTCGTTGCTGTTCTCCGTCTTCTTGTCGAGCAGCCGACGATAGACCGGACTGATCCGAAGTTGTGGCATGCCGTCTTCGTTCAAGACCGCGACATACCGGTCCTCGACCTTCACCACGTGCACATCCGGAATCACGAACTGGGACGAGCTCGGGTTGAATCGACTGCCCGGCTTCGGATCGAGCTGCCGGATGACCTCGATATGGTGCTTGAGGTCCTCGATCGACATGTCCAGTCGACGGGCGATTTCCTGTCCCTGATGGTTCTGAAGGAGCTTCAGGTGCTCTCGAACGATGGTTTCGCTCGCCGTACCGCTCAGGCCGAGGTGATCGAGCTGCAGCAGCAGGCACTCCTGTAGCCCGCGCGCGGCAACTCCGATCGGGTCGAAGGCCTGAATAACCTGGAGCACGCGCTCGACCTCGTGGAGGGGCCAATTCCCCATTGCCGCAATTTCGTCGGCCGATGCCACGAGATACCCGTCATCGTCGACGTTGCCGATGATCGCCGAACCGATCTCACGCACCAGCGGGTCGTCATCCTTGGTCTGGATCGACAGCTGCCACATCAGATGATCGGCCAGAGAGCTTTGAGTCGAGAGCGTGTTCTCGATCGGGGGGAGCTCTTTGACCTCGCGGGGGGCACGCACGCGATACCCGTCGTCCAGGTAGTCGCCAAAGAAATACTCGTAGTCGGCGTCGTCCCAGGAGTCCTGCTTCTCCTTGTCGGCGGCCGGTTCCTCCGGTTTTTCCGCTTGGCTGGCAGCCGCCGGTTGCTGCAACTCCTCGGTCGGCACTTCCTCCAACATCGGGTTCTCGACGACTTCCTGGTTCAGCATGTCGACCAATTCAAGCGTCGTCATCGGCAGCAGCTTGATCGCTTGCTGCAGCGACGGCGTCAAGATCAACTTCTGTGACAGCCGCGTCTGGAGTCGTTGTTGAAGGGCCATGGCGTCAGTGGCGGCTCGGACTCTTGAGAGTCGAGCCTGTTCTGATCTTAATCCAAACGAAAATCGGTGCCTAGATAGATTCGCTTGACATCTTCGTCTTGCGCGAGTTCGGCCGGGGTGCCGCTACGGAACACGGCACCATCGTGCACGATGTAGGCGCGGTCCGTGATGCGTAGCGTCTCGCGGACGTTGTGGTCGGTGATGAGCACACCGATGCCACGGGCCTTCAGGTGGAAGATGATCTCCTGGATGTCGGTCACCGCGATCGGGTCGATGCCGGCGAACGGCTCGTCGAGCAGCATGAACGACGGCGAGATGACCAGCGCGCGCGTGATTTCGGCCCGGCGGCGCTCGCCTCCGGACAAGGTGTGGGCTGGCGACTTGGCCAGCGGAGTCAGATTGAGCTCCTCGAGCAGCTCACGCGCGCGACCGCGCCGTGAGGCGCGCGGCTCGCCGCGCGCCTCGAGAATCGCCAGGATGTTCTGCTCAACGGTGAGTCCGCGAAAGATGGACGGCTCTTGAGGCAGATACCCGATGCCTTTGCGCGCTCGCACATACATCGGGTCGTCGGTCACATCCTCGCCGTTCAGGGTGACGCGGCCCCGGTTCGGCGCCGTGAGTCCGACGACGAGATAAAACGTGGTCGTCTTGCCGGCACCATTCGGGCCCAACAGACCCACCACCTCGCCGGATGCCACATCCAGGCTGACGTCGCGCACGACGGTGCGTCCGCCATACGACTTCGTGAGATTATGCGTCCGGAGCGTAGCCATTCGGGGTACGGCGATTCGAGATTGAACCGGCTAGAACGTCAGCGGGATGCATGTGCCGGTGTCGTGCTGGGTGCGCAACTCCTCGCGGCCGTCGACCATCACCGTGTCGGTGGACCGATAGAACGTCAGGACGCGCCCTCTGGTACTGCGACACGACAACAGGGGCGGGCTGGCGCTTGGTCGGGGTGGCGGTGCGGATACGTCTGGCTCCTCGAGTTCGACTTCCTGGACGATCTTGACGGGCGTGCCCTCCATTTCGTATCGACCCAACGCTTCGCGGTATACAAGCCGCTCCCCGGTGGCCCAGCGACCCTCCAGGCGGAGCTGCACGCCGCCGGTTGCCTCCAGCCGATCCAGGGTCCGACCATCCGGTTCCAGGAAGATATGGATCGTGTCGGCCTTCAGGTCCCCGTGCTCGGAGCGCAGCAGGGCATTGGTGGCGTATGTGGCATATTGGGTCGCGTTGTCGTAGGTGAACGTGTCTCCGTCGGCAAGCGTCCGTGAGGCCTCGCTGCGCTGTGTCGTCTCGTTGAGCCGCGTCAGCTGAATCGCCGTCTTCACGCCGCCGCTGGCAGTCAGATTGCCTGTCTGGTCGTCGACCGCCAAGGTCTCTCCCTGAAAGCTGGTGTTGCCCTGCCATAGGTGGGCCTGCCCGGTGTAGGTGGTCTGTTGCGTCTCGCCGTCGTACTGCAGCTTATCGGCGGTCAACAAAATCTGTTCGGCGTCATCGAGCAACCCGGGTGTCGTGGCCGAGCCTGACTCCGTGGCATCGTCGCCAGCGGGCGACAGCACGCTCTTGACGCCGCCTGACGCCTCGAAAGACGAGCCATCTAGACCCAGCACGATCATGGCAGCCTCGATGCGGGTCGTGGCGTCTGTCAAAATCGGTGTGCGTCCCGTGTCATCTCCAGCGCCGAGTGTCACCAGCCCCTGCATGACGTCGTAGACGGCCTCGTCGGCCTCCGCGGTCCGGGTGCCGTCCTCGAACAGCACGCCCCCAGCGAACCGGGCGTCGAGCAGGGCGCTGATCCCGTGTTCGACGCCGGCCTCGAGCCGCTCTGCCTGAATCACGCGGTCCACGGCGTCGGTTGTGGTAGTGGCGCCGCGTCGCTCCCGGAATTCGACGTTCTGGTTGAATTCGATCCCGGTCGGCCCGCCGGCTGGAGCGCCTGTCTGAGTCAAGCTGGTCGCACGGATCTCTTGCCGGGCACCGTCGGGCGTGTCAGGAAGGATGAGATGGACTCCTCCCCTGGCTTCTAGCTCGGTGACGTCGCTGCCGTCGGGGGCCAGAGCGACCTCCAGCGTTGCAGACTCTATCCTGGCGCCCCGGGCGCCATTCTGGCCGACGAGCTCGATGCTCGATGATCCGGCTAGCAACGCCCGCTCCAGAACGCGGGCCGTCTCCTCGAATGCCAATGTCATGGCATCCGCGCCCATTTCGTCCAATCCCCCCGAATCCCGAGCGGTCGAACGAATGCGGCTGCCCCCATGCAGCTCCAACCGTTCGAGCGCGGTTTTCTCTTCTCCAAAGTAGGCCGAGGTGTTCTCCGATTCCAACAACATCGGCCCGGTGAGCACCGTGGTGCCTCCGCTGAAGTGCATGTAGCCGTCTGCATAGGCAAGTTCCGCCTGAGCCGACTGTATATCGACCGTCGCTCGCTCGGTATCCTCAGTGAGACGGACTCTAGCGGCTCCACGAAGGTTGACGATCGCCCGGTCACGGTCATACGCGACGGCGCGCCCAGAGGCTTCCAGACCCGATCGCGTGAGCGTCGTGGCTCGCGATGGGTCCTCCATTTCCAACAGGCTGTGCTCTTCCGAATAGACGAGCGTGCTGGTGTGGACAAGCCAGCCATCATCGGACGTCGTGAGTTCTACGTCCCCGTGGAAGGTGAGGGTGCTCTCCGCCGCCTTTTTCGAGGCTTCAGCCGCCGTCACTACGAGGCCCAAGTGGTCAAAGAAAGTGACGCCCTCGGACTGCACCGCACCATCCGAGTAGGTGCGCTGCCGGTTGGCCCTCAGCGAGAAGTTCTCCTCGTCACCAACAATTTGGATTAGCTCGGGGTCGACGGTTTCGCTGATCGCCTCCGGATCGAGCCGATCGATGACACGTGCCGCGACCGGTTCGACCCGCGCGCGGATACCCAGATAGACCATTGCGCCGAAACCGAAGAGCCCGAGCGCTAGTCCAACGCGGGCAAATCCCTGCCAGCGGATACGCCGCCAGCGCCGTCTCCGTCTGGGAGCCGCCCCGCCGGGTTCGGATGCCCGCCTGCGCTCGTCATTTTCACCTGCAGGTCTCACATTCTCACTCTATCGGGCTTGGCGGATGTCGGCAACGGATAACTCGACGGTGTGTTCGCCCCTGTAGTGGTTTTCGGTCAGGTTGAACGCCACGTCCAGCGCACTGCCGTGGCGGGCCACGAACTCGGCCCGGTCGCCCATCCGCCAGGCCACCGCGCGAAAGAGCCGTTTGTTCTGACGCAGCGTCATCGACAGGTGCCGAGACTTCATCACTCGTGGACCGTTGGCCAGCTCGACCGGACCAGCATGGAAGACCGGCCGCGGGTTTCCTGCCCCGAACGGCTCCATCGCCCGTAGCCCGTCCATGACGGCCGGTGTGATCGCCGCCAGGTCCAGCCCACAATCGACACGCAATCGCGGCGTCAGCTGGTCTGGACCAAGCCGGTCGTCGGCATACGCGGTGATGCGCGATCGGAGCTCCTTGAGCCGTCCGGTCTCGATCGTCAGACCGGCAGCGTAGCGGTGTCCTCCAAACCGGGTGAATAGATCGCCACAGTGCTCGAGGGCGCCGAGTAGATCAAATCCCGAAATACTTCGACCGGACCCATAGGCGACATCCCCGTCAACGGCGAGCACGAGCGCCGGGCGGTGATATGCGTCAACGAGTTTCGACGCGACGATTCCGATGACACCGCGGTGCCAGCCTTCGGCCCAGACAATCAGCATGGCGTGTGCCCCGACATCCGGGTCGGTGTCCACCCTGCGACGAGCGGCCGTCAGGATCTCCGCCTCCTCATGCTGGCGGCGCTGGTTCTCCACTTCGAGCTGATCGGCCAGGCTCTTGGCCTCCGCCTCGCGCCCGTCATCAGCGAGCAGGAGCAGGCGCGCGGCCAGATCCGGCGTGCTCATTCGACCCGCAGCGTTGATACGTGGCGCCAGACGAAACGCGATATGAGAACTGGTCAGTGTCTGTCCCAGGAGATCGGTGGCGTCGAGCAGCGCCCGCAGACCGGTGGTGTGCGGACCCTGGGACAGCTGTTCGAGCCCGAGCTTGGCAATGACCCTGTTCTCGCCACGCAGCGGCACCACATCGGCAACCGTCCCGAGTGCGGCCATCTTGATGAAACCTGGTAACCAGCGGGTGTGGCCCGTCCGCTGACAGAGCGCCTGGACGAGCTTGAGGGCCACGCCGACACCCGCAAGATCCTTGTCCGGATATGGGCAATCCGGTCGCTTCGGGTTCACAACCGCGAGAGCCGGCGGCAACGCGGGCTCTGGCTCGTGATGGTCCGTCACTACCAGATCGATTCCAAGCTCCCGCGCCCGACGGGCGGCTGACACGCTCCGGATGCCACAGTCGACCGAGACCACCACACTGACCTGCTGAGCCGCAAGACGGTCGATTGCGGCCGGTTCGAGCCCATAACCGTCCTTGAGCCGGTCCGGAATGAAATGGATGACTTCTGCGCCAAGCAGCTCGAGCAGACGTCGGAGGATGACCGTCGATGTCACGCCGTCAACGTCGTAGTCGCCGTGCACCGCAATGCGCTCGCCGCATTCGATGGCATGGAGCAGGCGGTCGACCGCCTTCGGGAGATCTGTGAGTTGAAAGGGGTCGTGCAAGTGGTCGATCGTCGGATGGAGGAACCGCTCGGCCGCCTCAGGTTCCGCGAACCCCCTCAACACCAGCAGACGCGCGATTACCGGGTCGATGCCCAGGTCGGATGCCAAGGCGGCGGCCTGCGTTTCGTCGACGGTGCCCTGGTCCCAGACCAGGGGGCGTGGCGAGGGAGGCGAGTCCATGTGGAAATGTAGAAGATGTCTAGAGCCCATCGACGCCGACCAGCCCGAATCGACGGAACTTATCGTGCCGCTGCTTCAACCGTAGGTCGGACGGCGTCGTCGTCTGGACCCGTACGGCCTGTGACAGTACCGGGCCCAGCAGGCTGATTGCCTCGGTGGGGTCGGTGTGCGCACCGCCAAGCGGCTCCGGCACCACTTCGTCAATGACGCCGAGTCCGATGAGATCTGATGCGGTGATCTTGAGCGCATCGGCAGCCTCGACTTTGCGGGCCGAGTCCCGCCAGAGAATCGCCGCGCAGCCTTCCGGTGGAATGACGCCGTATACGGCGTACTCCTGCATCAGAATCCAGTCGCCCACCGCGAGGCCGAGCGCACCGCCGCTGCCTCCTTCGCCGGTCACGGCGACAACAACCGGCACCGAAAGCATAGCCATTTCCCGCAGGTTATGGGCGATGGCTTCGGCAACACCCCGCTCCTCCGACTCGATTCCGGGAAACGCAGCGGGCGTGTCGATAAACGCGATAATCGGGCGATCGAATTTTTCGGCCAGCTTCATCGCGCGTAAGGCCTTGCGATACCCTTCCGGACGCGCGTATCCGAAGTTGCGATACACCTGTTGTGCCGTGCTCCGTCCCTTCTGGTGACCAACGACCAGCACCGGTTCGCCACCGAACCGGGCGAAACCGGTGACAATGGCGGGATCATCCCCGAACCGGCGGTCGCCGTGAATTTCGGTGAAATCGGTGAACAGCCGAGTAATGTAATCGAGGGTGTGGGGGCGTGTCGGATGGCGGGCGACCAGCACGCGCTGCCACGGCGTCAAGTTGCTGTAGATCCCCTGCCTCGTCTGCGAGACGCTGGTGCGCAAGACGTCAATCTCTTGCTGTCTGGCGGGTGTCCGTGGCAGCAGGCTCAAGGCCTCGACCTCCCTGAGCAGCACCGCAATTGGCTCCTCGAAGGCGAGCGTGGCGGCGCTCACGTCCACGACACCGTTCCTGCGCCGCAGATGTGCTCGACAGCCTGGGCAAGATGCTCGGATGGGCGCACGCGCACATCGGTCAGGCGGGCCTGAACCCGGAGCGGTGGTGTGCGCTCGGTCAGGTCGAGTTGCAGGCGGATTCGCCCTGGCCCGCGGTGCACCCGAAAGAGATCGGCCAGAGCCTGCAGTGTCCGGCGGTCGTGACGCGCCGACGTGAGCTGAATCGACAGGGTTCGCCCGACCGAGTCGCTGAGCGTCTCGATCGGACGGACATCGTCGGCCATCAAGCGCGCGGTCTCTTCGTCCTTGTCGAGCTTGCCGGCGACCAGCACGAGGCTGTCAGCCACGAGCACCGGACCGCAACGCTCGAAGGTCTTCGGAAACACTACGACCTCGAGGCTGCCGTCGCGATCCTCGAGCGTCAGCACCGCCATTGGGGCGCCGCGCTTGGTCTTGAGCGGGCGATACCCACTGATGATGCCGCCCACCAGCACTTCGCGCACGCCGGCCTCGAGTGACGAGATGGACCGCGCCCCGGCGGCCTCGAGCTGATCGCCGTAGGCGTCGATTGGATGCCCACTCAAATACAGTCCCAGCGCTTCTTTCTCGTAGGTGAGCTGCTCGGATTCCAACCACGGCGTCACATCTGGCAGCTTCACGTCGCTCCCGGGGCTGCCGATGGGGTCCAGCGACTCGAAGAGCTGGGTTTGCCCGCGATCCCGGTCTCGCTGGAGGCGGCCCCCGTGCTCCAGCGCGCGATCCACCACCGCGACCAGCTGCGCCCGCCGCATCGCTGGGCGGCTTGTCCCGTTCGTCTGGCTAAAGTCGAAGGCACCGGCCTTGACGAGGCTCTCCAACACACGCTTGTTCACGAGGCGCAGATCCACGTCCTCGCACAGCGTGAACAGCGACGTGACACGCCCCGTCTGCTCGCGAGCGGCGAGAATCGACTTGATGGCTCCCTCGCCCACGTTCTTCACTGCGGCGAGCCCGAAGCGCAGCCCCTCGGGGCTGACCTTGAACGTCATGTCGCTGGCATTGACGTCCGGGGGCAGAACCGGCACGCCCATGTCTCGGCACTCACCCAGATACAGGGCCAGCTTGTCGGTGTTGTGCGCCTCGATGGTCAGCAGTGCCGCCATGAAGTGCCGGGGGTAGTTCGCCTTGAGATACGCCGTCTGATACGCCAGCAGCGCGTAGGCCGTCGAGTGAGACTTGTTGAAACCGTAGCCGGCGAAGAACTCCATCAAGTCGAAGATCTTGGTCGCCTGTTTCTTCGCGACGCCTCGCGCCGTGGCACCCTGGACGAACTTCTCCCGCTGCGCCTGCATCACCTCGGCGCTCTTCTTGCCCATCGCCTTGCGCAGCACGTCGGCGTCGCCCATTGTGAAGCCGGCCAGGTCGCTGGCGATCCGCATGACCTGCTCCTGGAACGCGATGACGCCGTAGCTGTCCTGCAGGATCGGCTCGAGCGCCGGCAGCTCGTATTCGATTTCGACCTTGCCGTGGCGTCGCGCGATGAAGTCGTCGACAACCCCGCCGCGCAGCGGCCCGGGCCGGTAGAGCGCGTTCAACGAGATGAGGTCCTCGAACCGGTCCGGCTTCGCCTTGCGCAGCGTGTCCCGCATCCCGGAGCTCTCGAATTGGAAGATCCCCAGGGTCTGGCCTTCGGAAAACAGCTGGTAGGTCTTCGCGTCGTCCATTGGCAACGCGTCGAGGGTGATGGTCTCTCCCGTCGTCTCCCGGATATGCGTCACCGCGTCATCGAGCAGCGTCAGCGTGCTGAGCCCCAGGAAGTCCATCTTCAGGAGCCCCATGCGCTCCACTTCCTTCATGGCCCACTGGGTGGTGACCTCGTCCTTCTGGCTCTTGTAGACGGGTGCGAACTCGGTGACCGCCGCCGGCGCGATGACCACCCCGGCGGCATGCACCGAGGCGTGCCGCGTAATACCCTCGAGCCGCTGCGCAACCTCGATCAGCTCCGCCACTTGCGGGTCCTGTTGCTCGAGCGTCTTGAGGGCCGGGTTCTCTTCCAGCGCCTTCTCGAGGGTCATGTCGAGCGCAGGAGGAATCGCCTTGGCCACCTTGTCGACGTCGGCATACGACATCCCCATCGTGCGACCGACGTCACGGATGACCGCGCGCGCCTTCATCGTGCCGAACGTGATGATCTGTGCAACGTTGTCTCGGCCATACTTCCGTGTGACGTAGTCGATGACCTCGCCGCGGCGTCGCTCGCAGAAGTCGATGTCGATATCGGGCAGTGAGACCCGTTCCGGGTTGAGAAAGCGTTCGAAGATCAGATCGAACTGCATTGGGTCGACATCGGTGATCTGCAGACAGTAGGCCACCAGACTGCCGGCGGCCGAGCCGCGTCCCGGACCGACCGGAATGCCCTGTTCGCGCGCGTACCGGATGAAATCCCACACGATCAGGAAATACCCCGGATAACGCATCTTCACGATGATTTCGATCTCGTGCGCCAGCCTGGTCTCGTAGGCTTCGATCGGGTGCTCGAGTCTGCCCTGTTCGGCCAGCTGCCGCCAAGCCACCATCCGCTGCGCGAACCCTTCCCGAGTGACGTGCTCGAAGTACTCCTCGAGCGAGAACGGCTTTGGCACGGCAAAGTTCGGGAGATGGCTGCCGGGATTCGACAGATCGACATCGCACCGCTCAGCAATCGCGACTGTGTTTGCAAGCGCCTGAGGCCAGTCGCCGAAGACCCCACGCATCTCGTCGCCGCTCTTCAGGTAGAACTGGTCACCGTGATACCGCAGACGCTGCTCGTCGTTGACGTTCTTACCGGTCCCGATGCAGAGCAGGACGTCGTGTGGGCGGTGGTCGCCCTGTTTGAGGTAGTGGACATCGTTGGTGCACACGAGGGGCATTCCGAGGTCCCGCGCGATCGGCTGCAGCCCGGCATTGACCGTTCGCTGTTCCTCGATGCCTTGATACTGCATCTCGAGAAAGAAATTCCCTCGCCCGAGAATGTCCTGGAACGAGGCCGCGGCTTCGAGTGCCTTGCGGGGCTGCTCGGTGCGTAGGCCGGTGGCGACCTCGCCCTTCAGGCAGCTGCTGAGGCCGACCAATCCCTGGGCGTGCTGAGCCAGCAATTCCTTGTCGATCCGCGGCTTGTAGTAGAAGCCCTCGGTGTACCCCGCCGACACCAGCTTGATCAGGTTGTGATAACCGGTGAGGTTCTCGGCAAGCAGAACGAGGTGATTGTTGGTATTTCCCGGGGTACCGCTCCGCGCGTGGCGAGTCCCGTTCGCGACGTAGACCTCGCATCCCAGAATCGGCTTGATCCCTCGCTTTCGTGCTTCATCGTGAAAGATGACGCTCGAGAAGAGGTTGCCGTGTTCCGTGACCGCCAGCGCCGGTGCGCCGGCCTGCTTCGCCTGGTCGAGCAGCTCTCCGATTCGGCACGCGCCATCGAGCAGCGAAAACTCCGTGTGAAGATGCAGATGCACGAACTCGGGGGGAGGCATCGCTCGTGTGCTCAAGGAGACAGGAGGCAGGAGGCAGGAGACAGGAGGAAGCCTGAAGCTTCGCAGCTTCTAGAAGCGCCGGCACGGGCACCGGCCATCTTCTGCCTCCTCCGTTCTCTCATTCCCACTCAATCGTCGATGGGGGCTTGCTGCTGATGTCGTAGACCACCCGGTTGACACCACGCACTTCGTTCACGATGCGCGACGAGATGACCGCTAGCAAATCATCGGGCAGTCGCGCCCAGTCGGCGGTCATGCCGTCCCGGCTCTCAACCGCGCGTAGGGCCAGGACATGCTCGTAGGTGCGTTCGTCGCCCATGACCCCGACGCTCTGAATCGGCAGCAGCACCCCGAACGACTGCCAGAGCCGTCGATACCACCCGAAACGGCGAACCTCGTCGGCGATGATGGCATCTCCATCGCGCAGCATCGCGAGCCGCGGGGCGGTGACCTCACCCAGAATCCGAACTGCCAGGCCCGGGCCTGGAAACGGTTGACGCCAGACGAACAGTTCGTCGAGCCCGAGCTCCTCGCCAAGCCGCCGAACCTCATCCTTGAACAGCGCCCTCAACGGCTCCACGAGCGCGAATCGCAGCGCGTCGGGCAACCCGCCGACATTGTGATGGCTCTTGATCGGTGCGGCTGGTCCGACGACCGACACGCTCTCAATCACGTCCGGGTACAGCGTGCCCTGGGCTAGGAAGTCAAAATCACCCAGACGACTGGCCACCGCTTCGAACACGTCGATGAACGTGGCCCCGATGATTTTCCGCTTCCGCTCCGGATCGATCACCCCGTCGAGCGCAGACAGGAACCGGTGGCCCGCGTCCTCGAACACGACGTTGAGCTCCAACTGCTCGTCGTAGCGATTTCGGATTTGCGCCGCTTCATTCAATCGCAGCAGGCCGTTGTCAACGAAGATGCACGTCAGGCGATCACCAATCGCGCGTCGGATGAGGAGCGCGGCCACCGTGGAATCGACTCCTCCACTGAGGCCACACACGACACGTCCGTCCCCGACCTGCTCTTTGATTCGAGCGGTCGCCTCGTCGAGGAACGACGCCATGGTCCAGTCGCCTCTGCACCCGCACACGGTCCTGGCAAAGTGTCCCAGGATATCGACGCCCCGCTCGGTATGTGCGACTTCGGGATGAAAGAGCAGCGCATAGTAGCGCCGCGTCGCATCTTCCATCGCCGCGACCGGTGCGTTCGCGCTGGTGGCGACCACACGGAACCCCGGCGGGGTTCGCGCGACCAGATCGCCATGGCTTGCCCACACGCGGATCTCCCGCGGGAGCGACTCGAAGAGTGGGCTGTCGGACTCCACGGTGACCGACGCGTGCCCGAACTCCCGCTCTGGAGCCGGCTCGACACGACCCTCGAGCATGTCCGCCATGAGCTGCATCCCGTAACAGATGCCAAGCACCGGGACATCAAGGTCAAAGACCCCAGCCTGACAACGCGGAGCACCCTCATCCCGGACACTCGACGGGCCACCCGAGAGAATCACACCGGCCGGCCGCCGCGCGGCTAGCTCGCTGGCGGGCGTGTCGAACGGCAGAATCTCGGTGAAGACCTTGAGCTCCCGCAGACGTCGCGCGATGAGCTGTGTGTATTGGGAACCGAAATCGAGCACCAGGAGCGTTTGATGAGCCACGCGCGACCGATATATCGGAGTAATGATGGGACGGAAGGGTGCGGACACCCCATTCAATTGTCGATATTATAGCGGTGTGGAACTGGGTCGCACCACAATATCTTGTAGTCTCCAGATGACTGACGCAATCAGATGCGGCATTGTCGCCATTATTGGGTGTCTGGTGCTGCTGGCGGCTGGCGGCGCCTGGGCCCAAGAGCGACGTGCGCCCTCTCGGCTCCTGCCGCTGGAGACGCTCTGGACCACTCCGCTCCCCGCCGCTCCCGCCGAGGCGCCTGTCTACGAGGCCGACCACGTGTTCGTCCCGCTACGGGACGGTCAGGTCGCGGCCGTGAATTTGGCCGACGGTGAAGTCGTCTGGCAGATGCCGCAAGACATGGTCGGGCGCCCTGCCGCCGGGGACGCACTGCTCTTTGTTGCAACCAGCGACGAGTTGCGTGCGCTCGACATCGCCACCGGCCTGGCCCGATGGTCAATTCCGCTCGAGGCGCCGCTCTCAGCTCCGCTGGTGTGGAACACCGGCTGGCTGATCGCTGCCCTCGACACACAGACGTTGCTCGCGCTCCGGGCCGAGACCGGCGAAACGATTTGGCGTCGGGACATGGACGGCGGCATTCACGTCGCTCCGTCACTGGCCGGAGACCGGATGTATGTGTCGCTCGACAACGGCGGTATTGTGGCGTTGGCGCTCATGAGCGGTGACTCGGTCTGGGAGCAACGTTTGGAGGGAGCGCCAGCCGAGATTCTACCGCTCGACGACCTGTTTGTCGGCGCCGCAGACAACCATTTCTATTGCCTATCGGAGCTCGATGGCACGATCAAGTGGCGCAAGCGTACGGGAGGCGACGTCGTCGGCTTGCCAGCCGTTGACGAGAAGCGCGTGTATTTCACCTCACTCGACAACATGCTCCGGGCACTGAACCGGACAAACGGCGTGCAGCAGTGGCGCCAAACGCTCACGGCCCGGCCCACTGCAGGACCGAGTCATACCGGCGGCCTGCTCGTTCTGGGTGGCCTGAGCCAGGACCTCCGCTTCTTCGATCCGGTCGACGGCGTCCCCTATGGAGACATCTCCGCGCCATCCGAGTTGGCGTTTCCGCCAACGAGCATCTCGACACCCGCAGACGGGCCGGTCCTGATCACGGTCACCGGCGATGGTCGGCTCCGGGCGCTAGGTCGCGCCACCGGACCGAGCCAGCGCGACCTCGCTACGCTGACCTTCCCAGGTGCCAAGACTGATTTTGACACTGCCACGGACGATGCCCAGCCGGTCGGTGGCGGCACAGCAGACACGACGACGGCGACCGTCTCGGCGCCGGTCGACGGCGGAACAACGGACCCGACGACGGCGACCCCGGCTGTCCCGGCGGCGGTCGACATCGAGAGTGGCGTCTCGCCCACCGAGCGACAGACGGTCGGAGGCGAGTATGCCATCCAGGTGGCAGCACTCATAGATGGCGCGAGCGCGACCGCCCTGCTCGGGCGCCTGATCGAGCAGGGGTACGCCGCCTATGTGCTCGAGCCACGGCCCGGTGAGGAGCCGTCACTCTATCGCGTCCGGATCGGAGACTTTCCTAATCGATCCGCCGCCGAAGCAGTAGGTCGTCAGGTCGAGGATGACCAGGACGTCGAGTGGTTTGTCGTGTTGCTGCCCTGACACATTCCAGAATCTATTCCAGTTACGGCGGATCCTCATCGGGCATCCACTTTGCACCGGTCTGGCGCCAGCCAGGCCACCCGCCGCGTGTCTGCATCGGAGTCTCGCACGTGGAGGAGACGGGTTGCCGCTGTTCGCTCGGGGGCGACGCCTGTATGCTGGCCACGATGGACACGCAGTACGCCACGCGCAACGACACCAGCGCTGTCTCCGGGAGAACCGCCAGGTGACACCTGTCCTCATCTGGCGTCGAGTGTTGGTCACCGGCGGCGTGGCCGCGGCTCTGGTTTTGACGGTCGGTGGTGCGGCGGAGCTGGTGCAGATCGGGCAGACCGACGCCGACGCGCGGGCCCGCGCCGAGCGGGAGATTCAGGAGTTCATAGAAGACGTTGACCGCTCGCTGAACAGCATTGCGCAGGTTCTCGCTGGGCGGGCCGACGTGCGGAGCGGCATGACGGGCGACCGACCAGCGGTGCGCCGTCTCTTCGAAGTTGTGCGCGGCGCGGCCGAGGCTCAGTCGGTCCCCGAACTCTCCATCACCATTTACGACGCGCGCGGCGCACCCAGGGCCTGGCATGGCCGTCCTGCCGAGCTTGCGCGGGTCCGTGTGCAAGCAGGTTCTGCGCGCTTCGTCACAGCTGCACCGACCGGGCTCCGGATGGTTCATATCGAGCCGATCGTCGACGCGCAAGATGCCGTGTCGGGTGGGACTCCGCGGCGCATCGGGTCAGTGGTCGTCGAGCAATTGCTCTCCCCTCCAGGCGCCGACATGGCGCCGGACCGGAGCTTCGTGCTCGACACCGTTGCTGGCCGCACCAGCCTGCGCGCGCTCGACGGCGATACCCCGCAGAACAGCCCCGTTTCGTACTTCGAGGTAACCGGTCAAGATGGTCGGCCATTGGTCGAAGCGTCGATCAGCCTTGACGAGATTGCCCGGACACGCACTCGATGGCGCGCCCGCGTGGTGGCGCTCTTTCTCCTCATCCTGGCCATCACGACCTGTGCGGTGGGGGCTCTCACTCTGGCTCGGCCGGCAATCGGTCGCCACATCCGGAGGTTCGCGCTGCTGGCCCTCGCTGCATTCGTCGCCCGCGGACTACTTTGGCTTGCCTGCACACCGGGGCTGTTGGACCTCTCGCTGCTGTCGTCTGAGGCGTATCAGGCGCTTCACGGGCCCGGGCTCACCCGGACTCCGGTCGACCTGCTGCTGACGGCGGCGCTCGCCGCGGTCCTCGTGGTCCTGATTGCCGACACCGTCAACCGCAAACGGTGGGCGACGCGGAGCCGGCGTCACATCGGCCCGTCCGGACCACCCGCTGTGGCGATGTGGCAGGTGGGCGTCGTGACGCTCGTATCACTGCTCCTGGTGGGTCAGTACCAGATTCTGCGCGACACCGTGACCGGTGCGACGGTCGACCTTTCGCACACGGCACTCCAGCCGTTCGACACCGCCCGCGTGTCGTTGCAACTGGCTCTGGTCCTGACGAGCGCGGCCACCGTCTGGGCCGTCGGCTTGATCTTTGGCGCAAGTCTCGCCCGGTGGCCGATGCGCCTCCAACACCGACGCCCGTGGCTCATTGCCGTGCTGGGCTCGGTGCCCGCCGCGCTGGCGATCGCCCCCGGATGGGCTCCGCTCTGGCCGTCGGTGCTGACCACGACACTAGGACTGATGTTGGCCGTCCGGTGGCGTCGCGCCGTGACCTGGTTCCGCCACACCGACCCGCTGGCGCGCATATTGGCGACCTTGTGCGCCGTCCTGCTTCCAGCGTTGCCCCTCTATGTGGCGCTCGTCGAGTTGACCGACGACGCCAAGCACCGGTTGCTCGAGACTCGCTACGCCGAGCAGGCGGCTCAGCACCCGCAGGATCTGCAGGCCCAGCTGAGTCGTACGCTGGAACAGATTGACGCGATCAGCGATCTGGGAGGGATGACCGTCTCGTCGGGCGAGGCCGACGGCGCGCCAGTCGACACGGACCGCGCGTTCGGTATCTGGCAGCAAACGGCGCTGGCCGAGTCGCGCCTGACCTCGGCGGTCGAGCTGTATGGTGGCGACGGGGCCCTGAACAGCCGCTTCGCGCTGAACATTCCGGAGTACGCCGTTACGCCGTTGCGTTGGACCGGGACAGGATGCGAATGGGAGGTCTTTGGCGAAGGGCTGCCATTTGGGGCCGAGGAGCGGCGAATGCTGCACGCCGAGCGTGGACTCTGCGTGACTGGACCGGACGGGGCACCCGCACCCGCCGGCGCCGTCGTGGTGCACGTGGCTCAGGTCGACTACGAGTCGTTGTCGTTCATTGCCTCGCGTAACCCCTATGTCGAGTTGTTCGAGCGCGGCGCCGCCCCACCGTTGCCTGGCGCGCCAGGTCACGAGGTCGAGCTGGTGATCTACGGGTGGGGACGCCAGCCGACCTTCGTCTCGAGCCAGACCGCGTGGGCGATCGACGAGACGCTGTTTCAGCGAATCTACGTCTCGCGGGAGCGATTCTGGACGCGTCTCACGAAGGACTCCACGCTCTATGACGTGCTCATCTCCAACAACCGAGCCGGTGTCTACATGCTCGGATACCCCATCCACACGCGGTTCGACCATCTTCTTCATCTCTCGGAGTTCGCCATCTTGGTGCTCGCGGCATTCGCGCTGGTGCTCGTCGGCGTCGTGCTTGGCGGGCTCGTCTTGCCAGGCCTGCGTGGTCAGCTTGCGTTTCGCGAGGTTCGTGCGCGCTTCGCGCTCAAGTTGCAGTTGTGGTTCCTCGGAGTCGCCACTGCGCCGGTCGTGGTCGTGGCCGTGCTGATCCAAGGGTATTTCGCGGGCCAATTGCTCGCCGACGTCGAGGCCCGCGCTGCCCGTACCGCCGCGGTTGCCCAGAGCGTCATCGAGGAATCCGCGGTGCTTCAGCCGGTAGACGGACAGCTCATCACCCCGTTCACCGATGACGCACTGGTCTGGATCAGCCAGGTTCTTGGCCAGGACGTCAACATTTTCGACGGACCTCAGCTCGTGGCGACGAGTGAACGGGACATCTACGCCTCGGGTCTGCTGCCGACGCGCACCCCCGACATGGTCTATCGCGCCATCGCTCTCGAGCAGCTCCCGAGCTTCGTGGGCGAGGACGCCATTGGGGCACTTCGGTATCAGCTGGCAGCCGCCCCGATCCGAGCAGGGGGGCGGGATGCGATCCTGACCGTGCCGCTCGCCTCGCGACAACAGGAGATCGAGAGCCAGATCGACGAGTTGAATCGAAGAGTCACGGGGTCGGCGCTTTTCGTCGCAGCGGTGGTCGGGTTCATCGGCTGGGCCATTGCCCGTAGCATCGCGAACCCGGTGAAGCGACTGACCCGCGCCACGAGCCGTGTCGCGCGCGACGAGTCCTATGCACCGGTGTCGGCCCGGCGCGCGGAGCAGCTGCGGAAACGGGTGGCGGATCTCTCGGCAGACGAGCTGGAAGTCCTGGAGGCGGACTTCAACAAGATGGCAGTCGAACTCGATGCCCAACGTCGGCAGCTCGAACGGACCCACCGGCTCGAGGCGTGGACCGAGATGGCCCGCCAGGTGGCCCACGAAATCAAGAACCCGCTGACCCCCATCCAGTTGAGCGCAGAGCACCTGTTGCGCGTGCACAGCGACCGCGGGGCGCCGCTCTCACCCGTACTGCAAGGGTGCGTTGATTCAATCTTGAAACAGGTTCGGATTCTGCGGCAGATTGCATCGGAATTCTCGAGCTACGCCTCATCGCCTGTCGCCGATCGCGTCCCAGTCGAGCTCGCGACTCTCATTGAGGAGATTGTCGGACCCTACCGTCCCGGATTGGCGGGCCGCATCCGCATGTCTGTCGAGCTGCCGCCGAGTCTCCCGGCGCTCCGCCTCGACCCGAGGCTCATGCAGCGGGCGTTGACCAACATCATCGAAAACGCGTTGCACGCGATGCCGAACGATGGGGCGCTGTCGGTCCGGGTGCTTCAGCATGGCGGCCACGTGCAGCTCGTCGTGGCCGACACCGGTGTCGGTCTCGAGGCGGAGGTACTGGCTCGTATTTTCGAGCCCTATTTCTCGACGAAGGTGACCGGCACCGGCCTGGGAATGGCAATCGCAAAGCGTAACGTCGAGCTGAATGGCGGCACCATCCAGGTCACGAGCGAGCCGTCGCAGGGTACCACGGTGACGCTTACGTTGCCGCTCCCTGAGGGAACCAGCGAAGTCGAGTCGGACGCGAAGCCTCGCTAGCTACCCAGCCTGCGCTGTCGGCGGCTCGGCGGTGGCATGACCGTCCCCTCTGCCGCGCCGGCTGGTCGGTCGTCGCACTCGCCCGAGCACGAACCCGATCGGTCCGGAGACGAGATAGCAATAGGCCATGACGAAGAGGACTAGCTCCGGTTGCACGGCGATTGCCGCAATGAGGACGGCAAACTGGAGCAGCACGAGGTAGGAACGACGCGGACTCAGTGTGAGGGCCCCGAAGCTGCGGAACCGGACGAGGCTGACCATCATGAGCGCCGGCACGAGCACCATGGTCAGCGCGACGACCGGGGCCTGCGGTATACCGAACCCGTCTGGCCATGCGAAGACGGTCGCGGCGAGCACCCCGGCCGCCGCCGGGCTCGGCATCCCGACGAAGTACCGCTTGTCCTGGTTCCCAGACTGAACGTTGAAACGGGCCAGACGCAGCGCCGTGGCCGTGACATACAGGAAACCCACCGCCCAGCCGAGACGACCGAGCGGTTCGAGTCCCCAGGCGAAGACCAAAACGGCGGGCGCGACCCCGAACGAGGTCACGTCAGCCAGTGAGTCGAACTCGCCGCCAAACTCACTGGCTGCGTCGGCCAGCCGGGCGATGAAGCCATCCAAGACGTCCAAGAGGGTCGCGACACCGATGAAGACCGCCGCCGTCGCGTAGTCGTCCCGCATCGCATAGACGATGCACGCGTATCCACAGAACAAGTTGCCGACGGTGAACAGACTCGGCAGTAGATAGACGCTCCGTCGAAAGCGCCGTGTCCTGCGTTTACCCCGCAACACCGCAAGCACTCTGGCCATGATTGAGCCCTGTCCGAATCAGTTGGGACCGGCCGCCATCGCGTCGCCAAGCCGGGCCACTATCGTCTCGCCGGCCCGCACCCGGTCTCCCTTGGAGACGACCAGTGTCGCGCTGGTCGGCAAGTACAAGTCCATTCGAGAACCAAACTTCATGATACCGAACCGTTGCCCGGTCTGCACCCTCGCCCCTCTGGCAACGCGGCAGACGACCCGCCGCGCCAGCGCGCCGACGATCTGACGGAACACGATGGTTTGACCTGCGTGATCCAGCCAGATCTCGTTTCGTTCATTCCGGGCGGCCGCCCCGTCTCGGAATGCCGGCAGAAACGACCCGGGCACGTACTCGACCCGGGTCACCTGGCCGCCGATCGGCACACGGTTTACATGCACGTCGAGTGGGGAGAGAAAGATGCTGAGTTGTTGCCAGTCACCAGCCGGCGCTGCCTGCTCGTCGGCCGCGCCGGCATACAGCACGCGGCCGTCTGCCGGCGAGACGACGGCCTCTGGCGCCTGCGGGGGACAGCGGTCTGGATCGCGAAAGAAAAGCGCCACCCCGACGGCGAGACCGGTCAGCGGCAGGGCAGGGAGCGGGAACCCGGCCGCCAGGCTTACCGCAGCTGGGACGAAGGCGACTGCGATGAAAGGGAACCCGGCACTGTCGATGCGCATCGTTTTCCGGTGCCCGGCGCCAGCCTGGCGGTGTTGCTTCCTCGGTCACAGGCCACCTGCCTGCTCCCTCCTCGCGCCTTGCCAGTCAGACGCCGGGCACCGGAAAACTGGCAACCAGCGGCTCGTCTCCTGGCGGTGTTGCTTCCTCGGTCACAGGCCACCTGCCTGCTCCCTCCTCGCGCCTTGCCAGTCAGACGCCGGGCACCGGAAAACTGGCAACCAGCGGCTCGTCTCCTGGCGATGTTGCTTCCTCGGTCACAGGCCACCTGCCTGCTCCCTCCTCGCGCCTTGCCAGTCAGACGCCGGGCGCCGGCCAACCAAGCGCGAGCAGGCTACGCGGTCTGGGGGTCTCTGTGGCGGCGCAGAATGCCCTGAATCTGGTCTTTCAGTTGCAGCTTTTGCTTTTTCAGCGTGACCTCTTCCGTCTGTTCCATTTCGGAGAGGTAGTTCTGGTGGGCAAGCACTTGGAGGCGCGTATCGAGCTCCTGATGCTGTTCGACGAGTTGGCGAAAGCCGTGGTCGGTCTGCAGGAGATGATTCTTCAATTGCTGTGTCTCAGTGGCCATGCCACCTCCTTGGCGTGCGGTGTCGGCCTGGCAGTGCTGATGCGGCGTTCCCGGCCGGAACGGTACCATAAGGGCAGGGGTCTTTCAAGACGAAGGCGCTTCCGCTCGCGTATCGTCTGAGCGCTCGGAGGCGTCACCCTCGAGCCCGTGGCGCCAGTACACCAGGGCGTCCTCGACTGGGTCGGAATAGTAGCCCGGCCGCACGGCGGACCGGACGAACCCGGCCCGCTCATAGAGGCGCCTAGCCGCGACATTCGATTGCCGGACTTCGAGTGTGGCGGCCACCGCGCTCTCCTGTCCCGCCGTGTGCAGGAGAAAGGCGAGCAGCTTCGCGCCCAGCCCGCGCTGCCGCCACCGCGAACCAACCGCCACGACGTGGATAGGTAGCTCGTCGAGGTCCATCTGCCCACACAATAGGCCACGAGCCGATTCGCCGATCGGGCGACGAACGCCCGCGTGCCCGGTGCGCGCTCGCACGCTTCGACAAACATGTCGCGGGTCCAGGACAGTGGAAACGACGCTGCCGCGATCTCCACCACCCCGGCGAGATCGCGCTGTGGGTCCATCGCTGCTATGAGGACGTCAGAGATTTCCGAGTCGACGGCAGCCGAGACCACTGACCGGGTCATGGTTTTGTGACGACTCCTGCCTTCGCGCGCCGGCGGTCGCGGGCCAGCTCCGCATCCGGCCGCCGGACATAGATCGGGCGAAGGGCGTGTGGCGCCACAGCCCGCTCACTCCACGGTTCAAGCGACGCCATCACCGCCATGACACCCGCCAGCGGTGGCGTCTCCTGAATCGCTCGCGAGCCCGGTCCCAGCCGATCGGTGAGCTCCTCCCGAGAACCAGACTCGGCAACTCCGTCGCCGATCAGCCAAACCCTATGGGCGGCCAGCATGTCGGCCCAGGCGTCGAGGAGTGGCGCAGGGGGAGCTGCGACCGGTTCGAGCGCGACGGGCCATCGGCTGCCGGCCGCCCATCGGCCGTCGGCCTGCCTTGTGGAGGACGCCGGGCCGTACAGGGCACTGAAGACCTCGCCGCGCTTGGCGTCCACCCACGGGGCGATCAGCTCCGGCCCCAACGCGTCGCGATGCGCCAGCCGCGCCGCGATCTCGACGAGCGTGTCGAGGACCGAGATGGCAATTACCCGTTTGTCGTGGGCCAGCGCTAGCCCCTGTATTGTCGCCATGCCGACCCGGAGCCCGGTGAACGACCCGGGGCCGGCTGCCACGACATATCGGTCGACCGCCTCGGTTGCCAGGCCGTGCCGGTCGAGCAACGCCGTCAACTCGCCTGGCTGACGTTGTCCGTGCGTCACGCCGGGGTCGCCTGTGGTCTCGTCGACCAGCCGACCGTCGCACGCCAGCGCCAGGCTGCCCCCGGCGGTGGTCGTGTCGAGTGCGAGTATCAGCAACCTCTGTCCTTTCAACGCCTTGACGTCCGTCAGGGCCACTTTCTATACTCACACACATTCACCGGCCGCCGCATCCGGCATCCCGTGGTGCCTGGTGCCCTCCCCCATTGCCACTGGTTCTGTGACCGCAACCAAGACGCGCAAGCCAGCGTCCCCTCGGGCGTCGACGCCCGCCATGCGGCAGTACCTCGACGCGAAACAACAGCATCGCGACGCGATCGTCTTTTTTCGCATGGGCGACTTCTACGAGATGTTCTATGAGGACGCTTTGACGGCCGCTCGTGCTCTGGATCTCACCCTGACGTCGCGCTCCAAGAATGCCGGCGGGAGCGCGATTCCTATGTGCGGCATACCGCACCACGCAGCAGATGGCTATCTGACCAGACTCGTGCAGAAAGGCTTCCGGGTGGCGATCTGCGAGCAGGTCGAAGATGCGAAGAAGGCCAAGGGCATCGTGAGACGCGAAGTCGTGCGTGTGGTCTCGCCCGGTACCTTCACCGAGGCGGGTTATCTCGAAGACCGCGAGCCAACCTTCCTGATGGGGCTCGTGGCACAGCGTGGCGTCGCGCGCGACCGCGGGGGATCCGGAACCGATCTCGACCGCTACGGGATGGCGCTGCTCGACGTGTCGACCGGAGAGTTTGCGGCCACTGAGTATCGGGGTGACACCGGTCGCCAGGCACTGGCGGATGACATCGCCGTCCTGAGGCCCCGCGAATGCCTGGTGGCATCCGACTCCGAGTGGCACTCGCTGCTCCCCGATGCACCGGCTCCGGCGGTTACCGCCGTCGACCCCTGGCTGTTCGACCTCGAGCGCGCACGTCATGCGTTGACCACACAGCTCGACACCGCCGGACTCGAGGGGTTCGGCCTGAGCGACCGACCGGGCGCCACCGCGGCGGCCGGCGCACTGGTGCACTACCTGCGTGAAACCCAAAAGGCGCAACTTGCCCATGTTCGAAGCATCACCTTCCGAGAAACCGCAGACGCGATGGTCATCGACCCGCCCACCCTGAAGCATCTCGAGGTGGTCACATCGAGCGAGGGCACCCGTGCGGGCTCGCTACTTGGCGAAATCGACCAGACGGTGACTGTGATGGGCAGCCGGTTGCTTCGGGGATGGATGCTCCGCCCGCTGGTCAGTCTCGAGCGCGTGCACGACCGACTCGACGGGGTCGAGGAGCTCGCGTTTCGATCTGTCGAGCGGGGAAAGCTCCGCGAGCTGCTCAAGTCGGTCCATGACCTCGAGCGGCTGGTTGCACGGGCCGCGATGGGCACGGCGGGGCCGCGGGACCTCGTTGCGTTGCAGCGAACCCTGGCAACCGTTCCCCGTGTGCGTGCCATTCTCGACCCGCTCCAGGCGCCGTTGACCGGCAGCCTGCTGGCCGAGCTCGACGAGGTACCCGACATTCGGGACACCGTCGAGGCAACGCTTGGCGATGCCCCCCCCGCCTTGGCACGTGACGGCGGAGCGATTCGCGACGGCGTAGACCCCGAGCTCGACGAGCTCCGCGGGATTAGCCGCGGCGGCAAGGAACAGATCGCGGCGATGGAGGCGGCCGAACGGTCTCGCACCGGGATCGGGTCGTTGAAGATCCGGTTCAACCGCGTATTCGGCTACTACATCGAGGTCTCGAAGGCGAACTTGCACGCGGTTCCGGACGATTACCACCGCAAGCAGACGATCGCAGGCGGCGAACGCTTCATTACCCCGGTCCTCAAGGAGTACGAACAGAGGGTGCTGGGGGCGGATGAGCGGATTCTGGAGCGCGAAATTGCCCTGTTCGACGCGCTGCGCGACCGGGTGGCGGCAGCGGCCGGGCGGATTCAGGATTCGGCCCGGGCGCTGGCCAACCTTGACGTACTGGCCGGACTGGCCGAGACGGCGGCAGTGCACGACTACACGAAGCCCCACGTGCACGATGGCGACGAACTTCTGATAACGGAAGGTCGACACCCGGTGGTGGAGCGTCATGTCGGTCACGGCTTCGTTCCCAACGACGTGACACTGAACGCCTCGAGCCACCAGGTGATCATCCTGACGGGGCCGAACATGGGTGGCAAGTCGACCTACCTGCGGCAGGTCGCCCTGAGTGTGCTCCTGGCACAGATCGGGTCCTTCGTCCCGGCCAATCGGGCAAAGATTCCGATCACGGATCGGATCTTCGCGCGGGTCGGTGCTTCAGACAACATCGCGCGTGGTCAGTCGACGTTCATGGTCGAGATGCAAGAGACCGCCAACATCCTGCACACGGCGACGTCGCGTAGCCTCGTGCTCCTCGACGAGATTGGCCGCGGCACAGCCACCTACGACGGCTTGAGCATTGCCTGGGCGGTGGCGGAGCATTTGGCCACCGACGCGCGGGTGCGGCCGAAGACGCTCTTTGCCACCCACTATCACGAGTTGACCGATGTCGCCGATGCGCTGGCTGGAGTGGCGAACTACCACGTCGTCGCGCGTGAGTGGAAAGACGAGATTCGTTTCCTGCGGAAGGTTGAGCCGGGCCGGTCGGACCGCAGCTACGGCATTCAGGTGGCCCGTCTGGCCGGGCTGCCTGCACGGACCGTGGAACGCGCGAAGCAGATTCTGGCTGGGCTCGAGCGCGACGAGCTGTCTCGTGGCGGGCGCCCGACGCTGACCGGGGCCGATCCCGACCCGCAGGCCCAGCTGGCCCTGTTTGCCGCACCCTCAGAGACGGCCACGGCCGTGGCTCGACGTCTTCGAGAGGTAGACCTCGACCAGATGACGCCGCTCGAGGCGTTGACGTTACTGGCCGATCTCAAACGGGACGTCGCCGAATGACGAAGACCCGATCCAGGTTTCTGCATGACCGCGTCGAACCGTTCTCTCCCGATCCCGATCTGAGCCCCGCCGACATTCTGGAACGCATGGAGCGGATCTCGTTCCAGGGACGTAATCTCGCCGCCGCGCTGCGTGTCTGGAAGAAGATGCTTGACGAGGACGTGCTGATCTTCCTCGGCGTGGCCGGGGCGCTGAGCGCGGGCGGCCTCCGGGTCTTGATCGCCCACCTGCTCGAGCAGCGATACGTCGACTGTCTCATTTCGACTGGCGCCAATCTGTATCACGATTTGCACGAGACCCGTGGGCGGCATCACTTCATCGGGTCTCCCCACGTGGATGATGCCGCGCTGCACGCCGAACAGATCGACCGCATCTACGACACGTTCGTCAGCGAGGATGAGTTCATCGACAACGACAACTGGATTGCCGCTTTCGCGGCAGAGCTGGAAGGCCGTCCCTACTCGAGTCGAGAATTCCTGTGTCTCCTGGGCCAACGCCTCTGGAGTGCTACGGGCCGCCACGGCATTCTGACAGCGGCCTACCGGGCCAAGGTGCCGGTGTTCTGCCCCGGAATCGCGGACTCCTCGATAGGCATGGCGCTCTCGCAAGCCCGACATGAGCGCTCGGGCACCGGACAGATGGACGTCATCGGCGACGTCATCGAGTCGAGCAATCTGGTGATACGCAAACCTCGCACCGCCTGCGTCTTGCTGGGTGGCGGCACACCCAAGAACTTCATCAACCAGGCCAGCGTGCAGGCCGCGTTCTTCAGACCGGGCATCGAAGGCCACGCCCTTGCGTTGCAGATTGTCACCGACACGCCAGATTTCGGTGGCGCATCCGGTGCCTTGCTGGACGAGGCCAAGAGCTGGGGAAAACTTGCCCGGGACGCCGACCAGGTGACCGTGCGCTGCGACGCGACCATCGCGTTGCCCTTTCTCGTCACCGCACTGACCGAGCGCGTCCAACAGCACCCGCCGAAACGGACAGTGCCGCAGTTTGAAGTCGAGCACCGTCGCCTGTCGCTCGACGGCGCTCAGCTCTCCGGAGATCGGTTCGATGTCTGACCTTCATCCTCCTTCGTATCCCCACACGAACCTGACTGTGTTCGGTGACCGACCGTTCGAGACGATCGGCTACGCAGGGGCTGATGCGGTGATTCTGCCGATACCGCTCGATCGCACGACATCCTACGTGCAGGGCACGCGGTTCGCACCCCGAGAGATCCTGGCCGCCTCGTCGCAACTGGAGACTTGGGACGAAGAGCTGGAGTTCGACCTCGAGGAGGTCGGTATCCACACGTTGCCCGAGATGGAACTGCCATCAGAGGACCTGGAGGCGGTTGCCACCGAGATCCGAACCGTCGCGACACACGTCTTCAGCGCCGACAAGTTTCTCATCGGTGTTGGGGGAGAGCACTCCATCACCCCCGCACTCGTCGCCGCCGCGGCCCGGCACAGCAGCCCGTTGCACGTGCTCCAGATCGATGCGCACGCCGATCTCCGAGACACTTACTTGGGATCTCGGCTCAACCATGCGTGCGCCATGCGGCGAGTGCTGGAGACGTGCGCATCCACGCAGGTCGGTATCCGCAGTCTGTCACGCGAGGAGGCGCAGGTTGCACCTACTCTGCAGACCCGGCTGTTCTTTGATACCCGGATGCGACGCGATGAGAACTGGATCGCCGATGTCGTAGATGGGCTCGGGGACCACGTTTACGTGACCATCGATTGTGACGGCCTCGACCTTGCGCTGATGCCCGCCGTCGGCACACCGGAGCCAGGCGGTCTCACCTGGCCCGAGCTCACGTCGCTCCTGCGCAGCGTGTTCTCCGCCAGGCGGGTCGTCGGGTGTGACATCGTCGAGCTATGCCCCATTCCCGGGCTCGTCGCGCACCCGTTCCTGTGCGCCAAGCTCATTCTCAAGATACTGGCGTATCGGTTCGCCCGACGGGACCAGCGGGCGCCTCCCGAGGGCGTATAGATATAGGGGAGTTGGCGCGTGCCCGAATCGTCTCAGCTGTCGGTCTCGAGGGCTTGGAACTCACGCTCGGCGTCGGCGAAGTAGATCGAGGCCGGAAACTCGTCCATGACACGTTGAAAGGTCGCCCGCGCTTCACCGGTTCGACCGGCCAGCGCGTAGGCTTGCCCCAGCCGCATCAAGACGCCGTCGACGGGAAGATCGGCTTCCGCGTCGGCTCCCGACGACTGTTCGAGCAGGCCGATGGCTTCGTCGTATGCGCCCCGCGCGAGCTCGACTCCGGCCAGTCCCAGCGTCGCCATGCGACCGTACACCCCGGCGCCCTCACGATCGATGACCTGTTGATACTGCTCGGCAGCTTCATCCCGGCGTCCGAGCGCGGCCAGTGCCGCCGCGGCACGATACCGAGCGGTGATGCTGGGTTGGGTATCCGGGTATGCATCGGCTGCGGCGATCAGCTTTGGCAACGCAGCGGCAAACTTCTCTTCGATCGTGGCGTAAGTGCCGGGCGGTTGGACGAATTCGACCGGTTCGACCGGCGGCGCCACCTCTGGCGCCTCCAATGGTTCGGCTGTCGAGTCGGGAGCCTCGACTACGTCCTGCACCGCAGCCGGCGCCGGCGGAGGTGGAGGCGGCACGACGGGGGCATCGGCCAACACTAGCGCTTCGGCCAGCAGTGCCCCAGCTTGCGACTCGGTCCGCCCGGTCCACCAGGAGTAGCTGCCATAGGCGACGAGGATGCCGAGACCGATGGCGACGCCCATCGTCAGCACACGGCCCTGCCCCTGGAGCTGTTCCCACAGACCTCCGATCGCGACCGCGAACGTGTTTTCCTTTAGGTGATGCCGCTCGCTACGCCTCATGAATCCCTTCTCGCGCTTCTATTCAACTGACCCGGAGACTGCAGTTTACCAGAGAACACCGCCGTTCGTCGCACGACGGCCTTGGCGCGGAATTGGTGTTGGCGCGCGTGCCAGGATTCGAACCTGGGGCCTACCGCTTAGGAGGCGGTCGCTCTATCCAACTGAGCTACACGCGCACGCCGAGACAACTCTCAGTGTAGCAGAGACTTACCTGCCAGCCTTGCCTCGCCGTCACGGCTTTGAGCCTGCCCTCTGATGCTGGCTTCGCGCAGCAGCCCTCCAGGACGATCCCAATCTTCTCCTCAGCCGAAAACCGCCGCCGCGTCTCGCGCCGCATGTCTCGAACAGCCCGATCTGTTGGCGGCGCCGCTGACGTGACGCCTACTGGCGGCACTCGAGACTAACGTGTTCGAACGCGGAGACCAGTAGAAACGTCATGTCACCAGGCCCAGGCCCGCCACGCTCACTGAGCGAGCGACCGGACCCGCGCCGACCAAATGGGTCGCCGGGCAGACCGGGTGGCAGTGCACCGCGGCCACCGGGGCGTTCGATGATGGCGGTCGAAGAGGGGTCCGGAATGCTGAGATGACCCGTGACCTCCACCTCGTGACGTTCGTGGCTGGGCAGTTCGCCGAGGATGTCACCGTCGCCGCCAAGAGCGAACCGCCGGCCCCGGTCGACCCAGTCACGGCTGTCCAGCGCCTGGTACTGCGCGCCGTTCGCCCGCAGCACGTATTCGATGGCATCGCGATAGAGACACCCCCGAATCGTCACCGGCTCGTCGGCGCCCGGGGCACGCTGGGCGGCAGTGGCGGGCAACACCAACGACAGGAAAGCCACGTAGGTCAGGGTGCGCATGACCGAACTCCTTGGCAGCTGGACCCAATTCGCGATCCCAAGAGGCAAGCCGCTTCATTGTGGCACTTTGAGGCACTGTTTCCCAGGAACTCCACTCTAGGAGACCAAGACTCCGCCTCGTGAGTAAACGGGAAGACCTGCAAACACTGAAGAAACTACAAGATGGAGATGACGCCGGTGGCGCCTCCTGCCCTCTTTGTCCACCTGCCTGCTCAAGCTCTCGTGGAGCGCGCCGATTGCGCTACAGAGAACACGTTGGCACGTTCTACACGAGGGACAACCATGGCACTCGAAGTTCAACTCCTGCGAGACAGTTTTGTGGCGCTGACACCGAGGCACGGAGAACTGCTCCAGACGTTCTATGACACGCTGTTCGAGCGGTATCCGCAGGTCCGGCCGCTATTCGCCAAGAACGACATGAGTGAGCAGCGGAAGAATCTCGGAGAGGCGCCCGCCCTCGTGGTTGCGAATCTGGAACGCCCGGACGTCTTGACGCAGACCCTGCACCGGATGGGTGCCCGTCACGTCGCCTATGGCGCCGAGCCACCGCATTACGACGCCGTCGGCGAGTGCCTGCTACACGCCCTGGCCGTCACGGCCGGTCCGCTGTGGAACGACGAGCTCGCCGATGCGTGGGCCGGGGCCTATGGCGCCGTGGCCGACCTGATGAAGCAGGGCGCCGCCCAAACCGCGAAAGCTTCCTGACTCGAATGACTGTGTCTCGTTGAGTGGACGTCGCGGTTCGGCATCCGACCGAGCGTGGGCACGACGTGACGGCTTCCCGCGGTCTCGTCTACACCGCCCCGTAGGCGAGCATTGCGTCGGCCACCTTGACGAAGCCGGCGATGTTGGCGCCCTTCACGTAGTTGACGCCGCCGTTGCCGTCGTCACCGTACTCGCGGCACTTCTCATGAATCTCCGCCATGATGTTCCGCAGCCGCTCGTGGACTTCATCACGCGACCAGCTCATCCGTAGCGCGTTCTGACTCTGCTCGAGGCCGGACACGGCGACCCCGCCCGCGTTTGCCGCTTTCGCCGGACCGAACAGCACGCCGGCCGCGAGGAACGCGTCCGTCGCCTCGAGGCTGCACGGCATGTTGGCGCCCTCGCCCACCGCCTTGACACCGTTTTTGATCAAGGCGGCAGCCGCGTCCGCGTCGATCTCGTTCTGGGTCGCGCACGGCAGGGCGACGTCGCAGGCAATCTGCCATGGGCGGGCTCCTTCGTGATACGTGCAGCCGAACTGCTCGGCGTATTCGGAGATCCGGCCGCGACGCACCTCCTTGAGCTCTTTGACGAACGCCAGCTTTTCCTCGTCGATACCGTCCGGATCGTGGATGAAGCCACCCGAGTCGGACATCGTCACGACCGTCGCGCCCAGGTTGAGCGCCTTCTCCACCGCGTAGGTCGCCACGTTGCCGGACCCGGACACGACGCACGTCTTACCGTCGAGCCCACCGCCCTGGTGGGCAAGCATGTTGTTGACGAAATAGACGCAGCCGTAGCCGGTCGCCTCGGTGCGGACCAGGCTCCCGCCAAAGGCGAGTCCCTTGCCTGTCAGCATGCCGGTAAAGCGGTTGTTGATCCGCTTGTATTGCCCGAAGAGATACGAGATTTCTCGTGCTCCCACGCCGATATCCCCGGCCGGAATATCCACGTCCTCGCCAATGTGACGAGCCAGCTCGGTCATCATCGAATAGCAGAAGCGCATAACCTCGGCGTCGCTCTTGCCCTTGGGATTGAAGTCGGCCCCCCCTTTGGCGCCGCCCATCGGCAGCCCGGTCAGGCTGTTCTTGAAGGTCTGCTCGAAACCAAGAAACTTCAGCACCGACAGCGTCACGTCCCGGTGGAACCGAAGCCCCCCCTTGTAGGGACCAATCGAGTTGTTGAACTGCACACGATAGGCGCGGTTCGTCCGGATCTGGTTGTCGTCGTCGAGCCAGCACACGCGGAAAATGATGATGCGGTCCGGCTCTGTCATCCGTTCCAGAATCGATCCGGAGGCATATTGGGGATGCTGACGCAGGAACGGGATCAGGCTGGCAACCACCTCACGTACCGCCTGGTGGAACTCGAGCTCACCGGGGTTCCGGCGGACGAGTCCATGCATGAAACTGTCGAGATCGAGATCGGCCATGTCTCGGAGTCCTCAGGGTCCAAAAGAGACGGGTCTGGAAATCGATAGCCGGCTGGAGCGACCGCCGCTATGGCAGCCGGACCAGCTCCACACGCCGGTTCCGTTGCCGGCCGTTCTCGGTGCTGTTGTCGCCGATCGGCTGATCCGGACCAAACCCGCGCGCCTCGAGTCGACTGGCATCGACTCCGTAGAGTTGCAGCACCGAAACGACGGCCGCGGCGCGCTCCTGAGACAAGGTCCGATTGCGTTCGGCCGTGCCAGTCGAATCGGTGTGCCCCTGCACCTCGAGACGCAGACCGGGTTGGGCGCTCATGATGCTGGCAATTGTGTCGAGCACTTCTCCGCTCCCGGGTTGCAGCGTCGCCCGGTCCACGTCGAAGAGGATGCCGTACAGTGCGACCCGACCGTCCTTGGTCAACGCGGCCAATAGAGCGTCGGCGTCGAATTCCACGCTCAGGTCGAGGCCGGCCTCGTCGACGATCTCCAGCTCGTAGACACCCCCGCGCGGGCGTCGAGCCGGCACCAGATGACCCCGCCCCCCCGCTGGACGATCCGGAACCGCAACCGGGTCGCGGTGCGACTCTGAATCTCGCCGCCGATGCGTTCAGCCGCAGCCGCGTAGTTCGAGAGAATCTCGTCGCGACTCGTCTCACGGTCTTCCAATTGGTAAAAGAGATGCCAGTAACGTCCCTCGGCCACTTCTTGCGCGGCACCGGATGCCCCCCGGTACCCGACCACCAGCCTTCCGAAGTCGTCCACGCTCGACTCCGCAGTCGGTGTTGCGCCGGTCATCGGCTTGATCACCGGATGTTCGGGCGGCGAATCGTCCTGTCCGGCGAACGCCGTCACCCGGATCCCGACAAGGAGGGCGCATGTTACGAATACGCCTATGGCACTCAGCCGACGTGGTGTCATCAGAGCCCCAATCTCTTCGCGGTTGCGCTCTGGCTGGGCATCGAGCGCCCGCCGATTATATCGCCGGCCCGCCGTGCCTGGTGGCCCGCAGGCCCGTACAGACGGACGGCCCGCCGGGTCTCTCACCGAAGACTTCGCGGGCCGCCTGCTGGTATGACTGGCTACACGCTGCAGCTCATATCCTCGCCACAACACTGCGGAGACTTGATCTTGCCGTGCCCGTCGGGGCACTTCGCGATGTCGACGGGCGCACCGTTGTCGAGCTGCAGTGTATCGTGCACGAGTTCCTTCCCGCACTTGCCGCACGTCATCGTACCGACGCTCATTCCGCACTTAGGACAGCTGTAGATAGCCACTTGAAATCTTCCCCCCTCTTGTGAATTCGAGTCGCGGCTTCTGCGGCCGGCTTCATCGACGCCGCGTCGCACCCACTCGGCCCGACAGGACCACTGCATCGTATCATCGCCGCCAGCCTGGTGCGAAGGCTGGACCAGCTCTTGGTGAGACGTCGAAATTTGGGTGCGGTCGTGCGACACTAGGCGCAGACCATGGCCGAACGATTCGTGTGGCAAACGCACTTGCGACAGGATGTTCTCGATGACGCCATGGCCGAGCCTCGCGCTCTTTCGTACGAGGTCCTACAGGGGATCTCCGTGCAACCCTTGAGGAAGAAGGTCCGGGGTCGGGATCAGAAGGTCTACGATTTGGTGGCGACCGCCGACTTGGTGGAACCAGGCTCCCAGGATCTGGAAATCACGGTGCGCCTGAAGCGAGGCTGGTTCGGCGCAACGCTCACCGACAGCTTCCTCGCAAGTGCGCCCCCCTCCAGCGAGACGCCAGCCGTGAATGATGACGATGACGACAACGTCAGCGACAAAGACCACGATGACGCTGACCCTGACGCGATCTAGGAGGGGTCTGTCGGAGGTGCATCGCTGACTCCGGCGACGCGCGCCACGTCGGTCAGAGCCCGCGACACCCGAACATACTCCTCGTAGCGCCGTTGATACCGATCGAGCTTTTCCTGCTCCAGCGTCTCGAGACGGGCTTTGGCGTCGTGTGACTGCGCGGCGCCGGCGTGATCGAGCTCTTTGGAGATGACCAGGCTCTTGCGCCGATATTCCGCATCGTGACTCCGTTCCCACGCCAGCCAGTCGGCCGACCACTGGGCATGGGCGGTCTCCAACTGACCCGCGTTGAACGGAAATCGGTCGGCGCCCTCCTGGTCGAGCGCGGCAAACGCCTCTGGAAACGTCCGCCTCGCCACCTCGGCTGTCGGATACCAGGCGAGCAGGACACGCGGGTCAGTCAGGGCGCGCTCGACCACCGGACCGAACGTGCCGAGTAGTCCGAGAATCTGTGCGTCCTTGCGACGCGCCCGCAACGTCGCCACACCAAGCAGACCGACCAGGCCGGCGAGCGCCACCAGCACCGCGACGACAACCGTCAACGCCACATCGATGCTCAGGACGTGTATTGCAACGCTACGAACAATGGGCCGGCATTTCCCAACCGCGCCCGGCCCTCGAGGAATTGCAGCTCGACCAGAAACGCCAGTCCGGCGACCTCTCCGCCGGCCTTCTTTACCAGATCGACCGCGGTGCGCGCGGTGCCGCCGGTCGCCAACAGGTCGTCGACAATCAGTACGCGTTGTCCTTGGTCAATGGCGTCGTCATGGATCTCGAGCGCGTCGGACCCGTACTCCAGATCGTAGGACTGTCGAATGGTGCGTGCCGGCAGCTTCCCCGGTTTGCGCAGCGGCACGAATCCAGTTCGCAGTCGGTCGGCGACTGCGGCGCCCAGGATAAACCCTCTGCTCTCGATGCCGACCACCACGTCGACCTGTTGATCCCGGAACGGCTCGGTCAGCCCGTCAATCACCTCGGTCAACCCCACCGGGTCGCGTAGGAGCGTCGTGATGTCGTAGTACAGAATGCCCGGCTTCGGGAAGTCGGGGACGTGGCGGATCTTGTCCTTCAAGTGTTCCATGCAAACTGCCTCGCTCCTCGTGGGGTGACCGACGTTGTCACGTTGGATCGATTCGAAAGACCGGTGGCCGCCCCTCCGGAATCTGATCCTCAATCATCACCCGGTCGACGCGCGCGCCGGGCGGCCCGTTGTGCAGTGCGCGCTCGAACCTGTCCATCCCGTCCTGCTCACCCTCAGCGCGCGCCTCGACGCATCCGTCCTCGAGGTTGCGCACAAAACCACCAAGTCCCTCGCGCGCAGCCGCTGCCTCGGTGAAGAACCGAAACCCCACGCCTTGCACGAAACCGGAAATCAGATACCGTCGCGCGACTACCACCGCCACCTCCACCTGCCGTGGGAGCTCCGACGGCCCGGCCGCGCGAGATTATAGCCGACCCGCCAGGATGACAGCGTGACTGGTTCAGCGCGGGCGCACCGTAGAATAGCGACCAACCGATGTCCGACCCCGCTCGAACCACCCCCGGCCGGATCGGGATCGACCTGGGCGGCACCAAGATCGAGGGTGCCGCCCTGTCTCCCGACGGGGCCATTCTCGCCCGTCACCGCGTGCCGACGCCACGCAACGACTATCCGGGGACACTGAAGGCCATCGCGGGACTGGTCGAGCAGCTTGAAGACAGCGCCGGACCCTCTGCGTCGGTCGGCGTGGGGATGCCGGGGACGCTGTCGCCTGCGACTGGCCTGGTCAAGAACGCCAATTCGGTTTGGCTCATCGGTCGTCCCCTCGCCGACGATCTACAACACGTGCTCAATCGTCCGGTCCGGTTCGACAACGACGCGAACTGCTTCGCGCTCTCCGAGGCGCGGGACGGAGCCGGTCAGGGATGCCGTCTGGTCTTTGGCGTCATTCTCGGCACAGGGACCGGCGGCGGCCTGGTGGTCGATGGCCAGGTGTGGCGGGGGGCCAACGCCATCAGCGGGGAGTGGGGACACAACCCGCTCCCCTGGCCCGGCCCAACCGAACAGCCCGCGCCGCGGTGCTACTGCGGGAGGACCGGTTGCATCGAGACTTTTCTGTCCGGGCCCGGACTGACAGCAGACCACGAACGTGCCACCGGTGAGCGTTCCACACCCGAGCGCATCGTAGCGGCGGCGAAGGCAGGCGACGCGGAAGCCGAGGCCACACTCGCCCGCTACGAGGACCGTCTGGCCCGCGCGCTCGCCACAATCATCAACGTCCTCGACCCCGACGTCATTGTCCTCGGAGGGGGATTGTCGAATCTGGACCGGCTCTATGTGACCGTTCCGCACGTCTGGGGAGGGTATGTGTTCTCCGACCAGGTCGTTACCACTCTTGTCCCAGCGGCGCATGGCGACTCCAGCGGCGTCCGTGGCGCCGCCTGGCTCTGGGAGACCTGAGTGGTAAGATCGACCATACTCTAAGACCGTAGCGGAACATGTCGCGCAGGACACTCGACTCCCGGACGGCGCTCGACCAGGCAATCTCCGAGCTCCGAGACCTCCCCTACAGCTACTGGCGCGAGATGGCGAAGGACGGGTCGTCCTTTACCAGACCGCTCCCCGAATATCCGGGCCGTCTCGAGGTTGCGGCCGACTGGCATACGGGCACCCAGGACATTCGGGTCACAATCACCCTGAAACGCACCTGGCGCCGCGCCCTCAAAGACGGCTTCACCATAACCCCGATGAACGAGTTCCGGTAGCGGGAGACTCGCTCTTCGTCTGAGCAGCCATGATCTACGGGAATAAATGGAACGCAACGAGAGGGGGTCTACTTGTGCTCCAGCGGGATGAAGATGGTCGGGGCGAGAGGATTTGAACCTCCGACCCCTCGGTCCCGAACCGAGTGCTCTACCAGGCTGAGCCACGCCCCGACACAAGCCTCTATTCTACCTCAGCAGGAGTCGGCGCGGTGAGCGTCTCCACCAGGTCCAGTGCGGCGTGGTTTGTCCAGTCTGGGTGCAACGGGGTCACCGAAACGAAGCCGGCCTGAATCGCCTCGTAGTCCGAGTAATCATTCGCCTCCCACTTCAGATCCGCAGACCCGATCCAGACCGAGGACTCCCCGCCCGCCCCGGGCGTCTGATGTGTCCCGACCGTCTGCGTTCGCGTAGCCTGCACGGTGACCCGGAGTCCACCAGGGGCGCCGCGAGGCACATTCACGTTCAGCAAGGTTCGACGAGGCAAGCCCTGTTCGAGGACCGCTTCTGCCAGCCGCAGGGTAACGGCAGCCGCTGGAGAGAAGTCCATCGGCTCGCTGCTTCGCTGGAGTGAGACGGCAAGGGCGGGAGCCCCGAGCAGGATACCCTCGAGCGCGCCGGCAACCGTCCCCGAATAGGTGACGTCATCGCCGACGTTGAGGCCGTTGTTGATGCCAGACACCACGAGCGCCGGCACGCTTCCCAACAGTTCGCTTATCGCCACGTTGACGCAATCAGTCGGTGTACCGTCAACTGAGTACCACGCCTCACCCACCTCACGCAGTGTCAAGGGACGTCTGACGGTCAGCGCGTGGCCGACCGCACTGCTCTCCTCGGCCGGCGCCACGACGATGACATCCCCCAGCACGGTCAATTCCCTGGCCAATACCCGAAGCCCGACGGCGTCGACCCCGTCGTCGTTGGTAACCAGTATCTGTGGCATGCCGTCCGTCATCAGCGGCCTGTTCCTGCGTCGATGCCGTATTTGCGGGCCCAGTTCAGTCCGGCCAACGTGTCGCCGAGTGGGCGATACTCACAGCCGACCCAGCGGTCGTACCCGCTCTCGTCCAAAACGTCGAACAGGAAGGGATAGTTGATCTCCTGCATGGCGCCCGGCTCGTGCCGGCCAGGCACGCCGGCGACTTGGATATGGCTGATGATGTCGAGATTGGCCTTGATCGTCTCGGCGAGACATCCCTCCATGATCTGCATATGGTAGAGGTCGTATTGCAGAAAGACGTTGTCCTCCCCGACCAGGTCAATGATCCGGCGCGCCTGGGCAGACCCGGTCAGAAAGCAGCCGGGGTTGTCCTGGGTGTTGAGCGGTTCGAGCAGCAGCCGGACTCCCAGTGGACGGGCCTCAGCCGACGCACGTCTCAAATTCGCGACGAACGTGGCCTCCGCGCCAGGGTCGTCCGTGCTCCCGGCCATACAATGAATCTGGGCGCACCCGGCCGCCTCCGCGTAATCCAGGGCGCGCGTACAGCCGGTTTCGAAGTCTCTCTCTCGACCCGGGACCGCCCCTACCGCGGGCAACAGATTGAACAACACCGCTTCAAGGCCATTGTCGCGGTAGGCGCTCGCAATTTCCGCGCATGACTGACCATACGGGTCCTGGATCTCGGCGCCCTGAAACCCGACACGCGCTGCCAGCTCGAAGCGCTCGAGCATGTCGACCTCACCGAACATCATGGAGAAGTTTGCGGCCAGCTTTGGCATGGGTCCTTCTGGAGTGTGCGCGTCGTCGTCCGACGCTCATTATATGGCGCGTGCCCCCTTGGGCCCTCGTCACGTCGAACGGTATCATCGGGAGTTGTGACGATCGCGACTCCAGCCCGGGCCCCGTTCGACGCTGTGCTGCTGATCAGCTTTGGCGGGCCGCAGGGCCCGGATGACATCCGCCCGTTCCTTGCCAACGTGCTGCGCGGCCGACGTATTCCACCGGCTCGCGTCGAGGAAGTTGCTAAGCATTACGCGCTCTTTGGCGGCGTTTCGCCAATCACCGAGTGCGCCCTCCTCCAGGCTGCCGGGCTGCGGCAGCGCCTCGAGCACACGGGCCCGTCGCTGCCGGTCTATGTGGGGATGCGCAACTGGCATCCGTTCTTGGCCGACACGTTGCGGGAGATGGCCCACGCGGGTGTGCGCCGCGCCGTCGGGTTTATTCTGGCGGCGCACCGTTCCTACTCGAGCTGCGAGCAATACCGGCGCAACGTCAGCGCCGCCCGCCGGGACATCCGGACGGAGGGAACACCGGACATCGATGTGACCTATGTCGGAGACTGGCATACACACGTCGGCTTCATCGGTGCCTGCGCCACGCGGGTCGAGGCGGCCCGCCTGGCTCTCCCGGAGGCCCTACGGAACCGTGCCCGGGTCGTCTTCACCGCCCACAGCATTCCGCTCAGCATGGCCCACGTCAGCCCCTACCACGACCAGCTCCGCGAATCGGCCCGGCTGGTGGCGTCACGCCTGGACATCAGCGATTGGGCACTGGTCTTTCAGAGTCGGAGCGGCCGGCCCCAGGATCCATGGTTGGAGCCGGACATCTGCGACTACCTTCGCAGCGAACGCCCACGCGGGCTCGAAGCGGCGGTGATCTGCCCGCTGGGCTTCGTGGCCGACCACCTGGAGGTGCTGTATGACCTGGATCACGAAGCGGCGGAGGTATGCGACAGGCTTGGCATCACGATGCGGCGGGCCGCCGCCGTCAACGACGATCCGCAGTTCCTCGACCTAATGGCCGACATGGTCCGCGCCACCGTGGACAGATACCGAGGCGGTCGCCCCCTCCCGATCTGTTCCGACACGGAGCCGACTCTCGCCTGAGGGTCGAGGGGAGAACACGACTCCTCCTGCCTGCTGACGCCTTGGAGCCCTAGCTCTAGCCGGCGACCGTTTCGGCCGCGCAGAACTTGTCGAACGCCGCGGTCAGTTGTGCTGCGATGGGGCCCGCTTCCTGGTTCTCTATCTGATGCCGCTCCATCATGTAGACCAGCTTGCCCGCCTTGAACAGCGCGATCGATGGTGACGAGGGCGGGTACCCAGTGAAGTAGCCCCGGGCTCGCTCGGTGGCCTCGACATCGGCACCGGCAAACACTGTCGCGACGAGGTCCGGCTTCACCGAGTGCTGCAGCGCCAGCGCCACGCCCGGTCTTGCCCTCCCCGCTGCGCAACCGCACACCGAGTTGACGACGACCATCACCGTACCAGGCGCCTTCGCGAGTGCGTCGTCGACCTCCCCCGACGTCCGCAGCTCACGGACGCCGAATCGAGTCAGCTCCTCACGCATCGGCGCGATCATAAATTCTGGATACACCGTCACGCTCCTTTCGATTCAATCCCGATCCCAGCCTAGCATAGGGGCCGGTAGATCCGCTGCGGCCGGCCACAACGGTTCTGGCTCTGTGATGACGCTCAGGGCGCGCGTAGCTTGAAGCCCGAAGCCCGTAGCCTGAGACTACCGTGCCGTGTCAGCCGCTCCCCGGAGGCTGGCGGCGGCAATCCGCCTATTGAACGCCACCAGCAGGACCAGTGCGAGCCCCCACTGCAGTAGGCAGGTGCCAAGCGACAAGGTTCGGAGCGGGTTCCACCATCCGCTCGGGTCGATCACGGCGACTGCCTGGTAGATCCACCACGCAAACATGGCGGCGAACTCGATCGGGACAAGATAGGTCAGCACCCACTCGTACCCACGACCGAGGTTCAGCTCGTTCCCGGTGACGTTCACCAGTTCCTCCCGGAACCGGCGCACACCGAAGCGCGTGGCACCCAGCGCGATGAACAACCCGCTGATCATCAGCGCCAGTCCCCAGACCCAGTCCTGATTCTCGAACACTGTCAGGCTTACCGCCGAGGGTGCACCTCCCACGATCGTGGCACCGATGACCCAACCGACCGCCCGCCGGCGTACCATTCCGGCGTCCATCAGGATCCGGGTGGCCAGCTCGATCATGGCGATCAGTGATGACAGCGCCGCGCAGAAGAGCGCCATGAAAAACAGCGGCAAAAAGACGCCTCCGCCCGGCATGCGGCCGAAGAGTTGGGGAATCCAGATGAATGTCAGGCCGGTGTTCCCTGCAGCCATCGCTTCGAGCGCCTGGCTCTCCGACAGGATCGCGAAGGCGGTTGGTACAACCGCCATGCCGGCCAGCACCGATGCGGTGTTGTTCCCGAGTCCGATGGCGGTTGCGTTGACGACAACGTCCTCGTCGGGGCGCATGTAGATCGCATAGGTGAGAATCAGCCCCCACCCGGCTCCGGTGGACCACGCCGACTGCGTCAACGCTTCCAACCAGGTGCGGTAGCTCCCGAGCAGCGACAGATCGGGGTTGAACAGGAACCCGAGCCCGCGCCCGGCGCCTGGCAGCGTCACCGACCGCAGGACGGCCACGATGAGCAAGCCCAGCAGCATCGGGATGAGCACTTTGTTTGCGCGCTCTATCCCGGCGACGACGCCGCGACTGATGATCAGACCGCCGATCAGCACCGAGATGGCGTGGAAGCCGAGCGGCTGCCAGATGGAGCTGCTGTAGTCGGTCCAGTACTGCTCGGCCCCAGATGCATCGAGTTGCCCCGCCAGTGCGGCCAGCATGTATTTCAGCGTCCACCCGGTGACCACGGAGTAATAGAACAGGATCATGACGCTGGTCACCGCGATGAACCCTCCCATCCAGGCGTATCGCCGGCCGATCAGGTCGGCGAACGCTCCCACCACACCTCGACGGGCTCCGCGGCCGATCCCGAACTCGGCAATCAACAAGGGCAGCGACCACGTGACGAGGAAGATGAGCCAGGGGATCAGGAAGGCGGCGCCTCCGTTTTGTGCGGCGATGCGCGGGAACCGCCACATATTGCCGGTGCCGACCGCCATGCCGAGCCCGGCGACGATCAGCCCCCAGCGAGAGGAGAACGTTTCCTGTCTAGCCATCGCGATATGGCTCAGTGTAACGCAGAGGGTTCAACATTGACACGCTGCGTATCAATGCCTATACTTGGATCGACGCAACTTTGACAAGGGTCCGCACAGTGACAGACGAGATCATCCTCATCAGTATGGCGGCCCGTGTGCTCGGCATGCACCCGCAGACGCTTCGAAAATACGAGCGCCTGGGTCTGGTGCGACCCGCACGGACGGCCGGCAGCATGCGGGTGTACTCACGGACCGAAATTGCCCGCTTGCGACTCATCAAGCGGCTGGTCGACGACCTCGGAGTCAACCTCGCCGGCGTGCAGCAACTGCTGTCGATCTCGGAAGTCGTCGACCGGATGCGCCCTCTGATGATGATGATGATGAGCGACGAAACAGACGACGACTTCGACCGGGACGACCGTCGGCGTCAACTCGGACGCGAGCTCGATCGAATCAGTCGCCTCCTCGGGGCCTAGCTGTTGGGTGCAAGTACGTTGTTCATCACGCAGCACTCGGGAGCCGGGACCACGGTGCGTGATAGTCCAAGCTGGCATGTGGTCGTCGACGGTTGTAGAAGCCAGAAAGCGTTCGAGCTGGCGTGTCCGACCTCGCGAAGATGGGTACGCGACGACGTAGGCCCACTCACGCAGGAGCGTTTGAATGAAGCGCTCTGCCTTTCCGTTCGTACGCGGGGTGTACGGCCGCGTGCGGATGTGGCGGAGCGCGAGCG